>ERZ791729.158-NODE-158-length-40082-cov-11.462338_pt1 | contig 40082 bp, 38 predicted proteins | sample MGYA00510043_ERZ791729 | MGnify/ENA primary metagenome ERZ791729 (study PRJEB30046, sample SAMN00715149) | human gut metagenome | study: EMG produced TPA metagenomics assembly of the A metagenome-wide association study of gut microbiota in type 2... | reverse complement strand
GTACTTTTTCACTCGTTAAAAAGTTTTGAGAATATTTTATATTTTTGTTCATGTAATATCCCTTTTTATTTGCTGTGAATATTCGCTCATTTTTCTTCCTCAATAAAAACTCTACCAGCTAACCAACATTCGTCTAATTCATTTGGGAATAATTCAAGCTGGCGAATCATATAATGTGTACTTGGAATGTAATCAAAATAAAACAATAGTGCTAGATATAAACTCCATGGAATTGGGCGTGTCCGATTTTCGTAGGCACTATAAGTTTGTCGTGAAATACCAACAGCCGAAGCAATTTCTTCTTGTGATGCACCAACTTTTCCTCTGAGTGCGGGTAACTCAATCGCCAATTGAGTGGCCAAGTTCTCTTTCTCATCTTTACTAAAATTCCAAAACTGCTTATAAGCATCTCGCCCTACAAATTGAATCAATAAATCTCCTCCTGGGTATACTCTTTCGTAGAGTACATTACTCCACGAAAAAACACCGCCAAACACTGAAAACTCAGCATTATTTGACGGTGTTGACAATTTATTTGACGGCTAATAAATCAGAAAGCCGTTGCATATTTTCTCTTTTTAAATCCATGGATGGGTGTACATAGCGATTCATTGTAATATTCACGCTGGCATGACCCAATATTTCGCTGAGACTTTTTACATCGAATCCAAGCTCTATGCACCTTGTAGCAAATGTATGACGTAACGAGTGATAATTTGCGGAGGTGATTCCGCTGTTTTTCAATACCTTCTTAAAATGATTTTGCATGGTTCTTGGTTCTAATGGATTCTGATCGCTATTGGTTAGGATGTAGCCAGTAGAAGAAGCTTTGTGTGCTGTAAGAATAGTCATTAAGCCATGGGGTACTGGAATAGTACGGATGGAGCAAGCACTTTTTGGTGTGGTAACAACAATCCTTGTCTTGTATTCACTGTTGGTTCTATCTTGGATTCTCTGGAGCGTTTGATGCACGTGGATTGTGTAATCTGAGAATGAAACATCTTCCCATCGTAACGCACAAATTTCACCTACTCTGAGACCAGTGAATAAACATACTAATATACCAATATTGCAGGAATCAAGATTAGAATACAAGTATTGGCATAATTTTTCCTGTTCAGCACGACTCAAAACTCTCATTTCCTTCGTTTGACGTTTTATCTGTATAGATCGTGCGTCACAAGAAATGGCTTTCCCGTTTCGGGTGGCAAATTGTAAGACATTTCGAATTAGAGATAAAATATCTGAAACAGTTTTAGAGGAAAGTCCATTCTCCTTTAATCCACCAGAAACAAGGAAAAAATTACACTGCGTTTCAATAAACTCGTGTGTTATATCACGCAATTGTTTGCTTCCGAACACAGGAAGTATATACGAGCTGAGAAGATTCCTATATTTGTTGCTTGTAGATTCCTTCACTTTAGGACATATAGCTTGAAACCATTCCATAGCAACCTGTTCAAATTGATCTGAGCTAATTTCTGGATCGACAGTGACAGAATTACTCGTGCACGAACTTTGACTGATAAGTTTTGCCTTGACTTCTCGATATGACTTTGCATAAACATAACCGTAATTGGCTTTGCCTGTAGAAGATCGGGACTTAATGTATCTTCCTTCCCATCTGCCGTCTTTCCTTTTGTAAATATTTTCTCCTTTTCGTGCCATAAGGTACACCTCCTTCAATATGACTATAATTCTGACGGCAAATTGTGACTTTGGAACTTTCTAAGATGGATTTTTGTGCAAAACCTCGTGTTTTATGTCCCTAACATATTGACAAACAGTGCGACAATTTGTAAAATAAAGATATAAACTAAAAAAAACAGAGAAGAATGCGATTCGTGGAGTAATGTACTCTACGAATTTTTTATTTTAAAGAACCTCAAGATAGCTCATATTGTCGTCTTGGGGTTCTTTTCATTCTATCATTTAATGCAATCTGCCTATAAAATTTTATCATATTGCATTTATAAATGCAACTTGCACCCGATGTTGGTTGTTGAGATTTTTGGTACATTTTATAATGTATAGCAGAATCATACACAGCATGGAGGTGATTGAAACGCAACCGGAAATTGATTACGTTAAGATTGGTCAGCGCATTAGAGCTGCCCGACTGGAAAAGGGTTATAGTCAGGCTGATTTGGGTGCGTTGGTTGGTTGCTCGAACAATCATATGAGCCATGTTGAAGTTGGACAGACGAAAGTTTCTTTGGCAATGCTTCTAAAACTGGCATTCGTCTTGGAAAAGAACTTTGACTATTTTTTACTGGATACCCCATATGCAAAATGCGACAGCATCATTGATAATGAGATTGCTGCAAAACTGAAAAAGTGTAATGTAACAACATTGATAACCGTAGGAAAGTTGATTGATGTCTTGATTGACCAGCAAGAGATGATAAAAAAAGCGGAGCTTGATTGATATAATGAAAAAGAAGCCCATTGACGGTACAGAGTGAACTGCTATGGGGTTCTTTTTTGCAGCACAATATACTGATTCTTTAAGAAGCAAAAAGTCCACCAGTCATGATGCACTACGCATCGTACTGGTGGACTTTTTCTGTAAAGATATAAAAATAGATATTCATATATCGCCATAACCAATGTCGTTATCGTAGGCATGAAGATCTTCTTTCAGGAAATCTGCTTTACGAATATACATCGAATTTACCAGCTCTCCTTTTTCGTGGAGCAGGCTGAATTTGTAGTCTAATAATGCTGCCGGTACATAGAGCATTTTAGCCGTTTCAAAAAATGTGTGTTCCGAAAGGCATTCCAGGACTTTCCCATCTTCTAACAGAAGCTCCGCCGCAAAGAAGTTTGCTTCATTTTCTTCGATTGATCTATCATCAAAAACTTCCATTTCTTGAAAGCCGTGCATCATAGCGATTTTTGTATGCAGGACAGCGTGTCCTAATTCATGTGCGACTAATATACGCTCCAGGATACCGTTCACATTGTGATCTATCACGATATTCTTTTGTCTGGACTGGTAATAGAAGAAGCCCTTCAATTTCTTCTGTAAATCGTAATAGTGGATTTTGATACCTAACAGCTGACATAGCTCGTAAGGGTCTCTGGTGTGATATTTTCGCACAAGCTTATCGACAGTTTCAATGATATGCTCTGCCGTTTTCATTTGCTTCACCTCCGAATCGCACACAGAAAACATATTCTGTGCTTGAGGATTTTACTCTTTATCTTTATGCTTTCTGTATTTCTTCGGAGTGTACTTTTCCCGTGCTGTTTTCTTAGAGTCCATATAAACTGACATAATCGCCTGGAAGAATACATCTTTTGCGTCCTCGTCCAATTCTCCACCGGCAAACAGAGAATTTACACGACCCAACACTTCCTGAGCTTCTTTTGCTCCTTTTGAACCGAAGTTTTCCTTTGCCTCTAAAATAAACATATCCTGATCTATATGGCTCTGGCTATCCGTTTCAGATTCGTCCAAAAGATAGGACACAGAGATATGCAGTGCTTCAGCAAGTTTTCTGATGTTGCTTTTTCTGGGGAGTGTTCCGAGCTGCTCATAGGTGTAAAGGGATCTTTCGGAAATGCCGGTCATCTGGGCAAGCTCCGTTTGAGATAGGTTCATAGCCAAACGAGCTTCTTTAATTTTTTCTCCAAATGTCATGGTAGTATCCTTCCTTTCAAAAAATATTTATTCGTAACTTCCGATTATTTGTTGACAAACTTCTGGAAAATGCTATAATAAGAATCATAACAGAAGTTTTAATTCCACTTAATTATATATCGGAACTTTTATAAAGTCAAGAACTTCCGATTTCACTTCTGTTATTTTAATCAAATATCGGAAGTTATAGTCATTCTTGTCCCATGGTATTTGTTTCCCTTTAGCCAAGTGACAGGAGTTAGAAAGGAATTCTTATTTTATGGATTAGGCTGAAAGGAGATTCTGAATGAGCAGATATAATACACAGGTATTAAGCAGTATTCGAATGCTTTGCCGGATGCAGAACATTGACGAGAAGGTTCTGTATGAAAGAGCAAAGCTGATTTTATCCATATATCGAGAGGTGTGCTGGTCTACCATTGATCGTGCGAATGATGTATGTGATACCCTTATTTGTACTTACGGTGACAGCTTAGATGGTGCATTGATTTATCTGGAGAACTTTGCTCCGGATGAAGCGAGAGAACGATTTGAAGAACGCATTCGCAGCTTATTTGAGACAAAGTGGATCATTGAACTGGTAGATATGGCTATGTTGAAAATCAGAGAATATCCAGATAAAGGCGCTCTGTACTGTGAGATTATCTCAAAGGCATATCTCAACCGCTTCAAGTACAGGGAATCAGAAATGCTGGAGGTTTTGAATATGGAACGCAGCACCTACTATGACCGAAAGAAAGAAGCGATACTGTTATTTGGTCTGTCACTTTGGGGAACAGCCATTCCTAAATTGAAAGATTTCCTGGAAAGTGCCCGGGAGGAAGAAGCATTGTGTTATTGTGAATGCTAAGACAGGATTTTAGTCCGACTAAAATCCGATGAAAATACGACGGTTCCCCTACTGAAAGTCCGACTTGTCCAGTGTTAAAATGGCTATGCTGGGAGATAGCGGCATAAAATTGAATAGAGAGAGTTACGCCTCGTGCCTGTAATGGGTACGGGGCTTTTTTTATACCTGCCTATTTTCCCCCATAATTAACACAAAGGCATGAACGAGAGCTTGGAGTAATTTACTCCGGCTCTTTTTTTATGCCTGCAAGGAGGACAGGCAGATGGCAAAGGGTATTGAGAATCGGGCACGATCTCCTCCCGCTGTTTTTGATTTTGCAACTTCACAAATTCAAAAACACGGAGGAACGAAAATGTATTACGACTTGGTTGAAAGCGGAAAAAGAATTAAAGCCTTGAGAAAGGAACATGGGCTTACACAGGAACAGCTTGCGGAGCAGTTAGGTGTTGCCGCAAACACCATTGCACGAATTGAAACCGGCAACAGAGGTATCTCTATTGATTTGGCAATCGAACTGGTTGTGCGCTTTGAGACAACCCTTGATTACATATTTTTAGGTCGTGAATAACCTCAAAACTATACCTACGAGGCAATAAAAACTTGCATGAGGAACAGGTACAATTTAGATACAGCCAAAGAAAATCGGCTGCTTGATCCTTGAAAACTGAATACACAGTCATCGAATACGTTCCTGTTGCCGGTGCGAGAGCATCAGCCACATCAGCGGTACGCCGAGACGTATCGGATAGAGAAACAGAACGACTTTCTTCTATAAATTAAGCGCTTGTCTCTCTCCCGATGCCAGCGATCAATACTGGCTTGTAAATATTGGGTTGCTCCCAATACGGCCATGAAAGCAACAGGATTAAAGATACTTCTCTACGGAGCTGGCGGAGAACCCGGCAGAGGTTAGATTCCTATGGAACTGATTCGCAATCAGTCGTTCGGTGATTCCCTGAGGGCGTAAGCCCTCTTTCCCAGGGGTGCGTGGCAAATATGGGACACATAGACTTTTGGACTGACTGCCTGATTCCTTTCTGGCAGTCAGTTATTACATAGCCAACGAAAGGAGGTCATGGCACATGATGAAAGAAAATTGGGTATATTGCCGTGGTGATATTTATTGCGCCAAGCTGGACCCGGTAGTTGGGTCGGAACAAGGCGGCATCCGTCCGGTTATCGTCATTCAGAACGATACCGGTAATAAACACGCTCCCACATTGATTGTGGCAACGGTCACCACCAGAATCCATAAGAAAGCGAATATGCCGACGCACTTTGTTATTTACGACAATCCTGCATTCAAAGAAGCGTCCGTTGTTCAGCTGGAACAGATTCGTACCATTGATAAAAGCAGGATTGATAATTACTTAGGTAAGGTAACGCCCCGTGAAATGGTAGCGATTGAGAAAGCCTTATCTGTCAGCCTGGCAATGGAACAGCTGAAAAAGCGTTCCCCAAAACATAAAGCAAAGAGAGCGAAGGAGTGAACATAAATGTTTGAAGAAAGAATCGCTGCCATGAATCAGCGCACCGAAGAAGCGATGGCTGCTAACGCAGTTCAGTTTGATAAGAGAACCTATACGGTTGATGAGATTCAGGATATTCTGGGCATCAGCAGAACCAGCGCATACAACCTTGTGAAAAAGAAAGTTTTCCATAGCGTCCGCATCGGTGGCAGTATCAGAATCTCCAAAAAGAGTTTTGATGAGTGGTTGGATCATCAAATGTAAGATTTGTCAAGGGCGTCGTACAACCCGGCGACAAACTTCAAAACATATTGAGAGTTCGATAAAATGTAGCCATGACAAGAAACACATGGCTACATTTTTTACATAGGAGGTTGTACGATGGCGGAAATGAGAAAACGCACGAGTATGTCTGTTCTGGAAATGGGCAGGATGCTCGGTCTTGGTAAAACGGAGTCATACTGGCTCATTAAGAAGAATTACTTCAAAACCATTCTTGTCGGCAACACCATGAGGGTGATGATCGACAGCTTTGAAGAATGGTATGCCAATCAGTTCAAATACCAGAAGGTCGATGGAACCCCTCCCGGCGAGGAATTGAAGAAAACTACATATTCAATGGAGGAGCTTGGACAGCGCCTTGGGCTGAAAGAAGCGACTGCTTACGAACTGGTTGCCAAAGGGCATTTTGATGTGGTCGATGTCCTGGGCAAGCGCAGAGTGACAAAGGAGAGCTTTGAAAGATGGTATGCTTCTCAAACCGATTACCGCACGGTAGAGGATCAGGAACTGGATGCAGATATTATGGCATCCACCTACGGTCTGCCGGAAATGGCAAGAATGCTTGGGGTACATCGTCAGACCATTTACTATATCGTTGCCAATGAAGATTTTGAGCTTATCAAGGTTGGCAGGTATAAGCGAGCTACCAAAGAGAGCTTTGAAAAATGGTATCACAATCAGACCCGCTACCAGTTAGCGGAAGATAGACAGGAAAGGAGCTGATTACATGGCATCTATCGTTAAGAGAAAAAAGAAGTATTCTGTGGTTTATACATACACCGATGAGAACGGCAACAAGCGTCAGAAGTGGGAAACCTTTGAAACGAATGCCGAAGCAAAGAAAAGGAAGTTGCAGGTTGAATATGAGCAGGAGTCCGGAACCTTTATTCCCCCTTCTGCTAAAACCGTCAATGATCTTTTGGATGAGTATATGTCAATCTATGGTGTGAACACCTGGGCGATGTCTACCTATGAAAGCAGAAAGAGCCTGATTGCAAACTATATTCGTCCCCTCATCGGTGATATGAAGCTGGAGGATGTCACGCCGAGAATCATGGACAAGTATTACCGAGATTTGCTTTCTGTCAAAGCGGTTTCTTCTAAGTATGTAAAAGCCCGTACAGAATATCTGACTCCGCATACTGTCCGAGAGGTTCACAAGACATTGCGAAATGCTTTCAATCAAGCGGTCAAGTGGGAATTGATGACCAGAAACCCTGTGGAGCACGCTACGCTGCCGAAAGAAGAACACAAGACCAGGGATATCTGGACAGCAGAAGTGCTCCAGAAGGCTCTGGAAGCCTGTGACGATGATATTCTTCGTCTGGCTATTAACCTTGCCTTCTCCTGTTCCCTGCGAATGGGCGAGCTTCTGGGGCTTACCTGGGACTGTATTGACATTTCCCCCACCAGTATTGAACTTGGTCAGGCAAGCATCTTCGTTGAAAAGGAGTTGCAGAGAGTAAATCGTGAAGCGATGGCAGATCTGGACGGTAAGGACATCATGTTCAAGTTCCCACCGACCTTCGCCAGTACGCATACCGCATTGGTTCTCAAAACTCCTAAGACCAAAACAAGTGTCCGCAAGGTGTTCTTACCGAAAACCGTAGCGGAAATGTTGGTACAGCGAAAGGCTGACATCGAAGAACTGAAAGACCTTTTCGGTGACGAGTTCGTAGACTTCAATCTGGTTTTCTGTTCTTCCAATGGCAAGCCGATTGAGGGGCAGGTTATCAACCGTGCTTTCAATAAGCTGATTGAGGAGAAGGGACTGCCGAAAGTGGTTTTCCATAGTCTCCGACATTCCAGTATCACTTACAAGCTGAAGCTGAACGGCGGCGATATGAAATCCGTTCAAGGCGATTCCGGTCATGCACAGGTCAAGATGGTAGCGGATGTTTACTCCCATATCATCGACGATGACCGCAGACTGAACGCTGAAAGAATGGAAGCTGCGTTCTACTCAGGCAGACAGGCAACGCCTGAGCCGGTTCAACCAGCCGCAACGGAAAGCTCCGCTGATGATAAAGAACTTCTTCTGAAGCTTCTGCAAAATCCGGAAATGGCAGCACTCCTGAAGTCGCTGGCAAAAACATTATAGTAACTGCAAGGGCAGATCCTTTTACATAGCTACAATAGCTGTAAAAGGGTCTGCCCTTATTTTTTTGTTATGGAGGTCAACGAGTATGGATAGAATCTTTATGGACGAGTATTACGAGCATCTGAGAGCTGACAATATCGAGGCATTTTCCAAGGAAAGGAACGACGAATATGTTGGCAGAGCTGAGGAATACAAAGCAGCAAAGTCGGCATTGCTTGAAGGATTGGGACTTGAGCATTTGTTTGACCATAGCCATGAACTGACTCCGAAAGAGAAAGAAATATGGATGCTGTTCGATAGGGTTGATGTAGCAGAGCTTCTTGCAAGGGATGCTTTTGCCAAGGGTGCTTATATGCTCGGCGCTGAGGATAGAGAGATTATGCTGAAATAAAAAAAGACCTGCTTCGGCGGGTCTAAATTACATAGAATCATTGAGTCTGAAAAACCTTTGAAATTCTTAATAATTCTGGTTGAAAAATTCATTTTGAAATGATATATAAAACAGACTGAAATCTGTGTCTAAGGACACCCGCACCCTCACACGAGAATGAATAGGATTTCCTATCATTTCGCATCACGAGAAGTTACATAGTGACATTTACTTGCACTTGCAACGTCCACCAAAAATCGAAAGACTTGCTAATTTCGAGCCAATCGGACGGTGTAAAATCCCTCTGAATTAGCTATCACAGCGTAGTATCAGATGGGATTTGAAATGCTGAAAAACCTTGTATTTCCAAGCATTTTTAAGCATTAGATGCCACTTCCCGATGTCGTATCGGGTCTACTCCTAAGCGTGGGGTCGGAGGTTCAAATCCTCTCTGGGACGCCAGAAAGCACCGCTGCAAGCCTTTTTTCGGGGTTTGCAGCGTTTTTTTGTTCCTCCTTCTCCCGGTAATTTCACTTCCGTTACCGGGAGATTTTTATACGCCGCATGATGTATATTTGCTAATTGGACTCGAACGCTTTTCAGAAATTTGCTAAGAAAATTCTGCGTTTTGCTAATTCGATTTTTCGGATCACTTTGCCGGGGCTTGCGCCGCTATCAGGGCTGCGAGCGCACTTGCCAGCTCCGGCGACTTTTGAAGCTGTTCCACAAGGCTTTCAAGGTCCAGGGTCGCAGGCTCCGATTTTGCCGGTTCCTCCGGCGGACGGACGTTGCGAAGATCAGGCTTGGCATAGAAGGCAGTCTCGAATTTCTGAGCATTGACCTTTCTATCCTCGTCCAGAATGTGAGCATAGATACTGGTTATCATGTCGATCTCGGCATGGCCCGTATCGCCCTGGGTGGCTTTCAGATCGCCGTGGTTCAGTTTCAGCTTGTAGGTGGTACTGGAATGACGGAGAGAATGAAAGACCACCTTCGGCAGCCCTGCGTCCTCACGGAGCTTTGCAAACTCTTTGAGGATGATCCGATCCTCGCAGGGCCGTCCATTGGGAAGTGCCACCACCAGATCGAAGTCCTGATACTCGTCGCCCAGGAAGCCTTTCAGCTCGTCCTGGGACTTCTTCCATTCCCGCAGGATGTAAGCCAGTGTTTTTGGCAGCCACACCTTACGGATACTGGAATCGGTTTTCGGCTTTTTCAGAATAATTCTTGTGCTGGTGTTCGGCATGAGCGGAGTGAAGATGTAATAGATATCCTTCTCACCCAGCGTTTCAATCGCCCGTTTGGATGCCCGTGTCAGTTCCTTGTCGATGTAGACATAGGCATTATCCGCAGCAATATCTTCATCGGAAATATGGACGTTCTCCCAGGTCAGTCCTAGGATTTCACCCATACGCAGAGAGCAGGCAAAGGAAAGGTTCATTGCTACATAGAGTTTGCTGTCCGTGCATTTGTCCAGGGCAAGACGGATCATATCCGCCGTCCAGATATCCCGTTTCGCATACTCCGTTTTCGGGAGGATCACATTGTCAAAGGGATTTCTTGCAATGATTTCCCATCGTACCGCCTGCTTAAACGCACACCGCAGGAGCTTGATGATCTTTTCAATGGTCTTGTCGCTGACATAGGTGGTAACGGCCTTTCGGGTCTTGGTAGACACCGACTTGGTTTTCTGCAAGGTCTGGATATAACCGTCAACCGCACGGGGAGTAACCGCCTGTACCTCCATATCACCGATGATCGGATTGATATAGTTCGCAATCAGCGCCGTTTGGCTGTCATACATAGACACGCCCCATTTCTTTTCTCCGTAAAGAGATACGAAGTCATAAAGGAACTCGGTGATCGTCTGATTGCTTGGCGGTAGAAAAGTTCCCGTGTGCTGCTGATTTTCGATTTCCGCCTTGCGCTTCAAGGCCTCTTTGTGGGTATGCCAGGTTTCCCACTTCTGTTTGGTTTCTCCGTTTTCATCCACATAGTTGTAAACAACGGAATAGTTTTTCTTTCGCTTGATTATAGATGCCATATCGTTCTTCCTTTCTTGGATCACAGGTCGAGGGAGTCAAGCCACTCGTCAAATGACCGCTTGGAAATGCGTATGGCGTTACCAATTCGCACGATTTTGAAGTGCCCTTCTTTTACAAGGATATATGCGGAAGTTCTTCCGATGCCCAGAATTTGAGCAATATCGTCAACCGTATATGTCCTTCTTTCAGGGGTTTCTTTCTTCGTGCCGTTCCATGTTTGAGACATGAGAACCCCCTTTCAGTTATGAAAAGGAACAGCACGAATATGTGTGGGTAATATAACTTCCACTATTATTTTACCGTGCTGCTCCGTGTTTGTCTGCTGCTAATTGAAAAGTTTACGATCTATCCATAAACTTTCAAAAAAGAAAAGTAGGCTTACGGACGGCTGCTGGCACAGCTCCACGGGAGTCTAACCCCGGCCCATGCTGATGGGTGCGGCGCACAATGCTTTGTGGGCGTTCAATGCGCGAGTATCTTTGACCCTGCCCGTGTGTCATCGCCCGCAAGCTGCCACGCTTGCTTTGCGGTCTGGTGCTGTTCGCTCGCCCGTTACAGTGGTCCCGTCCTGCGGACTTGAAACGAGGTCATGGCGCACCGGCCGTATGGCTCGGCACAAACAGGAATGTATCCGTTTGCCTTATACTGCGGCGTTGGCCTCCCAACGGGCTTTCTTTGTCAAGGTGCTGCCTTCGGCCACGAAAGAGAGAAACAGGGAAAGGGTAAGCTGTTTCCGCTTTCAGACCGGGCTTGTCAGCTCATGCTGACAATGGAATGAATGAGCTTGATCTCCAATCGGCGCTTCATGTACTCGTCCACCCGAACATGGGGCTGGCCGTCAGGATCGTAAAGCGTCCGGGTGCAGAGCTTATTGATATAGCCCTCATAATACCGGAGTACCTGATCCACAGCCTGAGAGTCCCCGTCACGGGCGGCGTCAATCACCGAAAGAGGAAGAAGCTCCTTGCCCTTGTAAGTGGGTTTCTTCATACCTTCAACCTCCCTTCGGCATGAGTGCGGCCAACTTGATCCGCAGCTCGGTCAATGATTTTGCCCTTCGCCGTTGAACGGCACTGCGAGACATTCCAACAAGGCGGCCAACCTCCTGATCCGGCAGGTCCAGAACAAAATGCAGGATCAAAATACTCTGCTCCTGAACAGACAAACCGGCGAAGGCGTCAGCCACAAGCTCGTTTTCGATATGCAGATCATACCCGTGGGACGAGAATGTAAATCTGTCACTGGGGTAATGATCTACAACGCAGAGCTTGTCCATCTCCATTTGCGGAAGGTCGCTGAATGACAGTTCCCTGTCACGGCGCCTCTGCATTTCCCGGAGGTAGTCGATTGCCTCATGGTACAGTACCAGTTTGCAGTAAGCATCGAACTGGCACCGTTCGCCATAGTCATTACGGGGGATCATATCCATCTTTTCACCCCCTTTCCTGGGGGAATGAGGTGGGTTTCTCCCTTTCCGCTAACAAGGCGAACGCAAAGCCGCTCGCTACCCGCTAAAAGCCTCCTTTTTGAAAATTTCTCAAAAAATTTTTTCGAGGCGGGCTTGTCCTCGGAAAACAGAAAAAAGCGCCCAGCAAGTCGCAACGGACCTGCAGGGCGCAGAAATGTTTTATAAAGAAGATTACTTACATGGTATAGTTCATATCCAAAGTCGGACGACTCCGACGGAGGGGCTACGCTTTTTTTAGCTGGTGCAGATCATGGGCACTGCAAAAAGGCAAAAAGGACACGGCGATACCTCCTCGGACACCGCCGTATCCTTAAAAAAGGGCGACTTTATCACACCCTCCGTAAATCCATTTTTTCAAAAGGAAAACGGCGGCTTGAAATGCAATATTTCAAAGCCGCCGTCATCTTTGCAAAGCCGGACGGCTTTTGCTCAGGTGTTATTCGATATTCTCAATTGTTTCAACAATGTTCATTTTTGCAATAGAGTGCAGCGGGATCGCCGTTGCCAGCAGACAGGCAGCAACAGAAACCACAGCAGCCTCTATAATCGCAATAACGGGAACGGCAACCAGTTGTAAGGCATCCGTCTTTGCAGCCCCGACAAAGATACAGCAGACATAGCCCAGCACTGCGCCAATCACAGAGGCAAAGATAGCGTAATAGGCACCTTCCCACAAGAATGTTTTATAAAGGCTTGCGGCACTCATGCCAATAGCCCGCTGCATACCAATTTCATTGACACGTGTATGGATGTTGCTGTAAACGGTGTTTATGATATTCAATATGCCAATGATGCCAATAAAGATAATCAGTACCCAGCAAAGCATTTTGATTTGTTCAAAACTCTCTGCCATTTCATTGCTGCTTTCAAGGTAAGAAAGCCAGTGAGCACCCGGATATTTGCTACACCAATCATCCAATATACTTTCAAAAGAATTCGTATCTACGCCATCCTGCAATGTCAAATAGATTTCAGAATAGGTATCATCCTGCATCAGCGAGCAATATATTTCTTCGTTCACGATAAGTTGCACACCGTTGGTGAAACCTTCATTGTTGATTGTAATAGGAGTATCAATTATCCCTATCACACGAAGCGCCCTGCTGCCCAACTGGATCGTATCACCAATAGAAAGCTCCGTATGCTCCACAGGCGTATCCCCGTAAGAAAAGGGAATAGGATTTTTGACAAGGCAGCCTGTTCCATTATTTAGCGCCTGCTTATCCTGATCAGAAAGATTGGGAGCGTAGATTTCTAATAGCCCATCGTCAATATTGACAAGCTGAAAAGTTTCGTGGCTCTGCACGGACAAATCTGTTTCAAAGGGAAGTTCGTCACCAGCACCCGGCGTAAATACAGAAAGCCTGACAGTGGAAATGTCTTTTATAGTGTCGTTTGTCTCCAATGTGCTTATAGCTTCTGCCGGAATACCTGATGTTTCATTTGTAACAGCATAATCGCTGAAATACATATCCTGAATCGAACTGCTGGCATCAAGCAGCCCAGTAAAGCTCTGCAGAGCAACAAAGACGGTAATGCTCATAACAAGAGACAGTATTGTAAGAAGCGTCCTGCCACGCCCGCGTTTCAAATTGAGTCTTGCATAGTAGGCTTCAAAATTGTAGATTTTGTGATTTCTTTTCCTGCGGCGTTTGATCTTAACAGACTGGCCAGACATAGCAACTGTCGGGGATACACGCGATGCGTACCGAGCAGCTGGAAAGGCAGCCATTAGCGCAAATAAAAGTGTGACCGCAATACTTGCAAGGAGCATGGGGAATTTTACCGTACTGGCAGCGCTGATTGCTTCGTTTAATTCGGAAACACTATTTGCCATGAATATATCAGGATTGAGAGCACCCGTAGCAGCAATTAGCGTAGCCTTTGCTGCTAATGTGCCAAGTACCAGCCCAATCGGAATACCGATTCCGCAAAGGATCAGGAGCTGCAAGGAAACAAGACGATAGATTTGTCCACGCTCTCCGCCGATTGCACGAAGTGTTCCATATTCTTTAATTCGTTTTGTAATGGAAATTTTTAGAATATTATAAATTACCAGTCCGGCTGCAAACAAAACCAACAAGCCTACCAAAACACACGCCACCGTCATAAAGGAAAAACCTGCACCAGCATCACTGTTGGATGTCTCATCATAAGAAATACCGACAGCATCAAGAAGAATCCAGTTATATTGGATATACCGATCCTCTACATCCAAGTTCTTCGCAAGATCATAAACGATGCTCTGAAAGTTTTTCTTGTCATGGGTCTTAAAGTCAGTAGAATAAAGCAGATATTTTTCTGGTAATAGTTTTTCTGCGGTTCCGTTTCCTACAATTCCTTCAACTGTACCTGTTGAATAGCCGATATAGCTGCTTTCAAGAATACCCGTTAATATGAATTTTCCGCAATATTCAAATTCAGGAAGTGAACCATCCATAACAGATACGCGCATATCCAAAGAAACGGTATCTCCAACCGCAGCATCTAATCCAAGATACCTCAAGCTATCCTCTGATAATGCAATTTCACTTGCTTTCTCCGGCAAATGCCCCTCTTTTATCTTGCTGATTGCTGGGTACATCGCCAAAGCGTTGTCATGATACTCTCTGAGATACAAGTTCAGGCTGCTATTACCAAGGGTTGTGCTGCCTACAAAGACGGTATCTCCTACATCATATACTCGATCATCCTCGTGGAGTTTCTGTGCTTGTTCCCTGCTGAGTTGATGAAATGTTACATATCGGTTTCCGTTTAGGCTCGCAGCCTGCTCTATTCTCATAGACTGCAAAATTCCAATGGACTGACCAACAACGGTTGTTATGATCGTTGACATGATAACTGCAATCAGGATTAAAGTCGCTGTAATTTTTTGCGTTTTTAGTTCTTTCCATGTAAGAGCTAAATAGGATTTCATCTTACTGTCACCTCCGAAAGCACTCCGTCGATGATGGTAAAACGGCGCTCTGCCATCTCTGCAAGGTCTGCAATATGAGGGTCGTGAGTAATGACAATAAGTGTCTTTTTCATTTTCGCCCGAAGATCGCAGAGCATTTTCATGACCTCGCCGCCGCTTTTGCTGTCAAGGTTTCCCGTAGGTTCATCAGCAAAGATGATGTCTGGTTTTGTAATCAGAGCGCGGGCGATTGCCACGCGCTGCTGCTGCCCGCCGGACAGTTCATGGGGCAGATGGTTCAAACGGCTGTCGATCCCTAAAAAGGCTGCGATCTCCTGTAAATAGGCATTGTCCGGCTGGCGCTTGTCGAGAAGCAGCGGCATGATGATATTCTCCTGCGCTGTCAGCACCGGGAGCAGATTGAATTGCTGGAAGATGAAGCCGATCTTTTGGCGGCGGAACGCCGATAACTCCTTGTCACTGCCGTGATGGATGTCAGTATCGCCATACAACACCTTGCCGGAAGTTGGCGTATCCAATCCGCTGATGATGTGAAGCAGCGTACTTTTGCCACTGCCTGACGGCCCCATAATGGAGATGAAGTCACCGGAGTGGATTGTCATATTTGCATGGCACAGCGCAACGACTTTGTTCTCGCCTGTACCGTAGATTTTGGAAACATCGTTTACTTGAATATCCATGAAAAAACTCTCCTTATCGGTTTGATAAGGAGAGTATAAAAGGCAAATCTCAAAAAACGCTCAAGAGTTATGAGATTTTCAAAATAGCGGAGGCAACAGCCCCGATATCGGTATTTGCGATTTTCAACGTACCGCCGTGTTTGCGGCAAAGAAGATCGCAGATATAAAGTCCCATGCCCAAATGCTCCGCTTCTTCCGTACCTTTGCGGAACGGCTGGATGCCGTTTTTCAAAAACTCCGCCGGAAATCCGTCGCCATCATCCGCAATTTCCAGTTTCAGATTTTCGCCCTCTATGGAGAGTTCTACCGAAACATTCTCTTTTGCAAATCGGAGAGCATTTGTTGTAAGGTTCTCAGCAACTTGAAACAACATCCCTTTATCCAGTGTGACAGTGCCGCCTGCGGATAGACCGTGAAAGTAAAGCTGCTTTCCATGATCGGCTGCGGAAAAGCCAAGGGCTTTTTCCAAATCGGCGCTCAGCGCAGCGGTGTCAAAAGTCACTTTTTCCGGCTGCACCTGCTCCAACCGTTGAACCTTGCTCATAGTTTCTACATAGCGTTCGATGCGCCCTGTATAGGCTTCCATGCGCTCAAGATTATCCATGAGCTGCGGCGTATTGCCGCTATCTGCACACTGTTTTGCCATTTTTGCCGAGCCTTTTAAGACCGTTATCGGGTTTCGGAGATCGTGGGAGAACGCGGCGTTCAGCCGTTTCCGTTCCTCAGTTTGCCGCCACAGCTCGCGGTTGCTGTTCAATAGCGATTGCCGCATGGTTTCAAATGCAACACAGAGCTGTCCCAGCTCGTCCCCAGACACGGATGGAATGGTAAAGTCCAAGTCATTCTGCATCATGCGATTTGCACCATCCATAAGAATAGCAAGTGGCTCTTTCAGCTTACAGCGATAGAACAGAGATGCAGTTAATATCAAAGCGACAATGAAGAATAGCATCGGCAAAACGAACTGAAAAATGGCCAACGCATTTCTAACTGCGGTTGCTCCTGCTACCGGTTCCGGAAACTCTGTCTTTATTGTGGAATCTGCTCCAACGATAATTTGCACGCCAGATGGGGCGAATACTGCACTCAATTTTGTGCAGCCCACAAAAACAACAGCCGAAAGGCTTAATGCCAGCAATAGGTTGATGAGCGTCAGCGTGAACAAGGACTTTTTCAGGCTCATATTTTTTATCCATTCCATTTGTAACCCACCCCCCAAACTGTTTCGATATAACTGTGATGCGACAAGGCAGTAAACTTGCTTCGAATTTTTCGGATATGCTCCATAATGGTATCACTGTTGCCTTCGCCATCAAGTCCCCACACAGCTTCATAAATCCGTTCCCGGTCAAATACCTGCCCAGCGTTCAGTGAAAGCTGCTCCACAATGTCAAATTCCTTTTTTGATAAGTTGACAGGCGTTCCGTTGATAGATACCTCCCGTTTAGAGTAGTCGATCACCATTTCAGAGAAAAAGCGGAGTTCGGATTGCCCCTGCTTTCTGTTTTCCCGCCGCAAGTGTGCAGCGACCCTTGCGCCTAATTCATCAATGTCAAACGGCTTTATGATATAGTCATCCGCTCCAACCTGAAACCCTTTGATCTTATCGGCGGTTTCTATTCTGGCCGTCAAAAATAAGATGGGACAAGAAATGTGGCTGCGGATTTTCTCGCATACGGTAAGTCCGTCCATGCCGGGCATATTGATGTCCAGCAGCACAAGATCAGGATGGCAAGCCGCCTGTTTCAATGCTGTTTCGCCATCATACGCCGTATAGACCACAAAGCTCTGCATTTCAAAATAGCTTTTCAGCATATCAACGACGCCTTTTTCATCATCCACGATGAGTAGCTTTTCGTTCACAAATCAACGCCTCCTTTCGCAAGCATATAGTATCGCATGAAAATCTCAAAAATTTCTCAACTTTTTCGTTCTTCCATCAACAGGCTTTTCAGCGTCCTTTGGTATCAACCACATACGGCTGAATTTTGCAACACCCGGTATTCGGTTTTCTTCGCACAGCTTTTGAACCCGTCGTTCGGAAATGCCCCACTTTTTTGCCGCTTCTGGGGCAGAGATATATTCAAGCATTTTGCTATCCTCCCGTAAAAAATCCTTTGTCATTATTATATACGGTTAGCCGAATGATAGCAATATCGAGATATGAAATATAAAGTGTATGAAGAATGGATATCACATCATTCCATGTGCAGACTATGAAATATAGAATGTATGTGGGTGATGTTGAATGGCAAAAGTTGAAGACTGCCCTGGCTTTGAAACCTTCGGTGCAGATGTAAAAGAAGCACGGAAGGCGAAGAACCTTGCACGAAAAGATTTAGCCGAAAAGGTGAACATTGATACCAGGTATCTTGCCAACATCGAAAACGAGGGCACGATCCCCAGCCTGCCGGTCATCATACAGCTTGTAAAAATCTGCGGCCTGCCGATGGAGAGATATTTCAATCCAGAGGTCATGCGAGAGGAAAGCGAGCTGCGCCAGCGGGTCGGACAGAAGTTAAAACTCTGCCCGGAACAGTATTTGCCTATCGTGGAAGGTGCCATTGACGGGGCCTTAAAAATTGAAAAGCCGAATGAAGAAACGGAGGGTGTCTGAACATCCTCTGTTTTTCTTATTTTGCGGGCATTTTTGGACTTCCGCAACGCTTTATAAGTAGGGATAAGATACGGTAGCAAGCACAGCAAGCGAGTACCCGCTTGCGAATTTTGAGATTTTCAGGTCCCTTGCCCGAAAATTCAAAATTGCTTGTTGGGATAGTCCCAAACCCTTATAAAGAACGGAGGCGGCGCATGGCAAATCGAAAGCGGAATATCCAAATGAAATTCTATGTTACGGAGGACGAAAAACGGCTCATAGACGAGAAAATGAGCCAGCTCCCCACACGCAGATATGGTGCCTACCTCCGCAAGATGGCGATTGACGGATATATCATCTATACGGACACCGCAGATATCAAGGCATTTACCAAAGAGCTTTCCGCCATTGGTCGGAATATCAACCAGATTGCCCTCCCAGCGCTATGCAGAGAATAATCAGTGAAGCCGTGATGCCGTTGGAAACAACCGCCGTCACCTCGCCTACCACACCGTGCATATTGATAAGCCCGAAAAGTGCACGATACATCAGCACTCCCGGAATCATCGGGATGACAGAAGGAATCGTCAGCACATGATTGGGAACATGGAACCAATGCACTGCCTTCACGGCTATCAGGCTGACAACCATGCTGCCCATGAACGAACCTATCACCGGTCCGTAACCCAATTCGAAATTGACAAAGTTACGCGTACAAACGGCAATGATACCGCCCACCGCAACAACCCACAACAAGCGCCGCTGTATGTTGAATATCATGGAAAATCCCATGGCAGCTATCGCCGCCGCAATGGCATACACCAGATAACTGTCATGAGGCACCATACTCAATTCGCTGAACTTCTTGTCAATCACGACATCCTCCACCGTCAGCAGGCGCATGGCTATTACAATGCCGAAGGCCATTGCACAGACCATCAGCACCGTATTCACAGCCCGCACAATGCCCACCTGGATATAATTGTCAATCATATCATCCACAAAGTTTATCAGCGGCACCCCCGGAACGATGAACAGTGCACACGCCAACAACGGATGATAGGGAGTTTCCGAGAGCCCGGCAAACGAAGACACATAGGCCAGACAGGTAGAAATCAATGCGGCAATGGCAATACTCATATAGTGATTGATGCCGAACTCCATGCAACGGGCACGGACGCGGAAGCCGGCAAAAGCGCAGATAGAGGTAAACAGAAACGCCATCCAGTCACCACCGAACAGTTTACAGAAACCTCCGCAGGCAAAGCCGGCACCGATGGCAACAACGTATGGCACATAGTTCCGCTTCTTGTTTTTGATTCTTTCCAGTTCCTCCTCATACTGGTCGAGGGAATAGTCATTCTCAATAGCCCGCCAGGACAGTTTGCTGATTTCGGAAATGGCAGTCATGTTGATGCCATGCTTTTCACATTTCTGGAATTTGGAGAACGAATGCAGGCCGTCGCTCACATTCACCACCAGCATGGTATAACTTACGTCGATGTGGAGCTTTTCTTCCGGCAGCCCCAGATAGGCGGCAACACGGTTCAGGTTACGAACAACACGGTTCGTATCAGCCGCACTCTCCACCAGCAGCTGTCCGGTACGAAGCAATAAATCGAGTTTCCTGCGCAGCAGGGCAATCTCTTGTTCAGTCAAAGTCTTATCCATGAATCTTTTTACCTATTTTTTGGAGGCACAAAGATAGGCAAAATGTAGAAAACGATTTCATTCTTTCGGCAGAAAACTCTACCTTTGCAGCCGTTTTTTTAATGGACACAAATGGAAATATTCTGGAATACTATCGCACAATACAACGAGGCCACCTGGTGGACACAGCTCCTCATCACCGCAGCAGGTATCCTGCTCACCACGCAACTCTACCGGAAACCGACCTTATGGGCAAAACGCTCCATGAAAATCTACATGGTATTTCTGAACGGGTGGATATCCATCGTGTACTACATGATGTATTGCGGAGCGCGCGGACACCACCATATACTCGCCATCTTCTGGGGAGTGATTGCAGTGTTGTGGCTATGGGATTTGTTTACCGGCTACACTCCGTTCGAGCGCAACCCGAAATACAAGGTACTGGTGGGGGTACTCTATGCAATGCCTTTCCTCTACCCGCTCCTTTCGTGGGCACGCGGAATGGAATTTCCCATGATGACCACCACCGTGATGCCCTGCTCGGTAGCAGTTTTCACCATCGGGCTGCTGCTGGCTTTCTCGCGCAGGGTCAACCTGCTCGTCATTCTGTTCCTTTGCCACTGGGCGCTCATCGCCTTTTCCAAAGTCTACATCTACAAGATTCCCGAAGACCTGCTACTGGCAAGCGCCACTGTGCCTGCCATCTATCTGTTCTTCAAGAACTACTTTGAACAGAACTTGCACAAGGAAACCAAGCTGGGCGCACGGCTCATGAACTGGTTCCTTATCCTCATCTGTATAGTGGTCGGGGTACTGCTCAGCATGACGCTGCTCCATGGGATGAGAGGATAAAGAAATAGCGCGCTTCCGCGCGCCAAAATCATTTCTTCTTTCCCTGATTGGCCACAGCCTCCATCAATTTCTTTATCTCCTCGGGGTCACCCAAGAAATAGTCTTTCGTCAAGTTCAGCTCATCGTCAAACTCAAAGACGTAGGGCACCGCCGTAGGCAGGTTCAGATGCACAATTTCATCGTCCGAAATATGCTTCAGATGCTTGATAATACCCCGCAGGCTATTGCCATGAGCCACTACCAGCAATTCGTCGGCCGTCTTCAGATTCGGGAAGATGACACATTTCCAGTAAGGCATGATACGCTCAATCGTATCTTTCAACGACTCCGTACGGGGCAGTTCGGCATCGGGCACTTCTTGATAACGGTCCTCAAAACGCGGATTACGCGGGTCATCCTCGGCCAATGCATGCGGAGCCACATCAAAGCTCCGGCGCCATACCAACACCTGCTCGTCACCGTACTTGGCAGCCGTCTCTGCCTTGTTCAGCCCTTGCAACTGGCCGTAGTGTTTCTCATTCAACCTCCACGATTTCTCCACCGGAATCCAGTCCTGGTCGAGGCGGTCCAGCACACAATCCAGTGTCTTCACGGCACGCTTCAGATAGGAAGTATACGCCTTCTTGAAGCGGAATCCCTTTTCTGCCAGCAGCTCACCCGCCCTTACAGCTTCAGCAACGCCTTTCTCTGTCAAATCAACATCCGTCCACCCCGTGAAGCGGTTTTCCTTATTCCATGCACTCTCGCCGTGGCGAAGCAAAACAATCTTTTTCATATAGTCTCCTTTCAGTTTTACCTATAGAACACCCGGCTACCTCCTCTTGTTCATGCAATAGCGGACCACATATACCAAAAGTATCAGAAACGCCACCCACACCATGCTGATGACCGGCAGGTAGCGGTTATACAAATATTCCCCTTCCTTCGGGACACGGTTGAAAGTACAGATTATGCAATTACAGCACGCATCGAGTGCATCATGCGAGAATACCGAAAAAACAATGATAGCCACCCCCGCAAGAAGCATCATCAAAGCCCCCCACCCCAGCCACTTACCAGCCACGGAAGGATGGAATTGCGAATGAGTGGAATGTACGAATCTAACCATAAACACTTGTCTATTATTACCGGTACAAATGTCCTTCATTTTTAACAATCCGGCAATACCTACTTTTCATCAAAAAGAGAGTCTGCCATCCCAATTAGTAGGTAGCCGCGACCTCTATAAACCACGCCACAAGCTAACCCGAAATGGGGAGCGGCACAACACTAAAAGCCCTACATGTAGGTATTTCACGTTCTCCGGCAAAGCCTTTACTTTGCAGCAAACAATTTAATCACTTTATTTACAATGAAAAAGACTGGTGTTTTTTATGGTTCCAGTACCGGAACCTGCGAAGAGTTGGCTAACCAGATAGCCGAAAAGTTGGGAGTTTCCTCCACCGACGTACATAGTGTTGACAAGATGACCGCCGATAAAATCAAGGAATATGAAGTGCTGGTTCTAGGTACCTCCACTTGGGGAGACGGCGAACTGCAGGACGACTGGTATGACGGCGTAAAGGTACTGAAGAGCGCCGACCTTTCCATGAAGTTCGTAGCCTTATTCGGTTGCGGCGACTCCGACTCCTACTGCGACACATTCTGCGACGGCATCGGAGTACTCTACGAGGACCTGAAGGATAGCGGGTGTACCTTCTTGGGCAACAAAGTCAGCACGGACGGGTATTCCTTCTCCTCTTCCATCGCCGTGGTAGACGGTGCATTCGTAGGACTTCCCCTCGACGAAGTGAACGAAAGTAACAAAACCGCCGAACGCATTGACGCCTGGACAGCCGAAATAAAAAGCAAGCTCTAGAAAAGAAACAGACCATCCGTTTACTTTAAACGGATGGTCTGCCTGCATCATGCAGATGATATCTTTTATCTGAACAGATAATGTGTTCTGCCATATCCGCAGGCACATTATCTTTTTTATGCTCTTATACGAACCAGCGAACGTAGCAGAAGTCCTGACGGTGAGGCAGGTCTGCATTCTTCGGGAACATACGGTAAGAAACCTTGAAGCTACCCGCATTTTCCATCTTGTGCTTAGCTTGGAAAGTATAAAGGTTACCTTCTTTCTTCACTACATTGAACGGTTCTACGGAGTAAACATGCTGTTTGCCATCCTGAGCCGTATAAGTAGTCACCAGTTCCAGACCGATAGCATCGTTCAAGCCCTTTTCGTCGATAACGTAAGTAATGGTGTATTCCTTACCGCTCTCGATGGAGCCTTTCACCAGGTCTTCGGTCTTTTCGCAAGACACCACTTCAATGCTGTCCCACTTCTCGGCAACTTCTTCCTTCCAGGCAGCTATTTCCTTAGCCTTGGCACAACCGTCGGCAGCCAGCATCTTGAAACGTTTGGCCTCCTTGATGTAGAACTTGTCGTAATAGTCGTCCAGCTGACGCTTCATTGTATAGTGGGGAGCAATCTGTGCGATGGAGTTCTTGATAGTCTTCACCCAACCTTCAGAATATCCCTTCTTGTTGCGTGCATAGAACAACGGCAGAATTTCTTGCTCAAGAATGCTGTAGATAGTAGCGGCATCGAGCTGGTCCTGATGTTCCTGGTTCTGGTAAGTACGCTTTTCGGTCAATGCCCAACCGGCACCTTCACGATAGCCTTCCAACCACCAGCCGTCGAGTACGGAGAAGTTTACAACACCGTTCATCAACGCCTTCTCGCCGGAAGTACCGGATGCTTCGAGCGGACGTGTCGGAGTGTTCAGCCAGATATCCACACCTGAAACGAGGCGACGTGCCAACTGCATGTCATAATTTTCCAGGAAGATAATCTTGCCCAGGAACTCCGGACGACGGGAAATCTCGATGATTCTCTTAATCAAGCCCTGGCCGGCACCATCGTGCGGGTGAGCCTTACCGGTAAAGAGGAACTGTACCGGATAGTCGGGGTTGTTCACAATCTTGGCCAGACGGTCGAGGTCGGTGAACAGCAAGTGTGCACGCTTGTAGGTAGCGAAACGGCGTCCGAAACCTATCAGCAGAGCGTTCGGATTGATTTTGTCCAGCAGGGAAACGATGCGTGAAGGGTCACCCTGGTTCTTCAACCAAGTTTCACGGTATTGCTTGCGAACATAGTCAATCAGTTTGTTCTTCATCACCATGCGCGTCTTCCAGATTTCTTCGTCGGACACGTTATAGATAGCCTCCCAAATCTTGGGGTTGGACTGGTCGTAGAGGAAGTTCTCATCAAAATGCGCAGCATAGAGATGTTTCCACTCCGTAGCGCTCCAAGTGGGGAAGTGTACACCGTTGGTAACGTAGCCCACATGGCTTTCTTCGGGGAAGTAACCCTTCCAGATGGAAGCGAACATCTCCTGGGAAACCTTTCCGTGCAGCCAGCTCACACCGTTCACCTCCTGAGAAGTGTTGCAAGCGAATACAGACATACAGAAACGTTCACCCTTGTCGCCCGGATTGTTACGTCCGAGGTCCATCAGGTCGTCCCAGCTGATACCCATTCTTGAAGGATAGCCGCCCATGTACTTGCCGAAAAGGCCTTCGTCGAAGTAGTCGTGACCGGCAGGAACCGGAGTATGTACAGTATAGAGAGAAGAAGCACGTACCAGCTCGATAGCCTGGTCGTAAGTCAGACCTTCGGCCACGTAGTCACAGATGCGCTGTACGTTGATTAAAGCAGCATGTCCTTCGTTGCAGTGATAGATATCTTTCTTGATGCCCAGCTTCTTCAGCGTCAGAATACCACCGATACCGAGCAGGATTTCCTGCTTCAAGCGGTTTTCCCAGTCACCGCCATACAGCTGGTGAGTGATGGAACGGTCGAACTCGCTGTTCATTTCATTGTCAGTATCAAGCAGATAGAGAGAGATACGTCCAACGTTCACTCTCCACACATAAGCATGCACGTAGTAGTCCAGATAAGGAACATCCACTACCATCTGCTCGCCCTTCTCATCCAATACACGGTCGATGGGCAACTGGCCAAAGTTCTGTGCCTCGTAATTGGCAATCTGCTGGCCGTCCATAGACAATGTTTGTGTAAAGTAACCGTAGCGGTACAGGAAACCGATTGCACACAAGTCGGCGTTGCTATCGGAAGCTTCTTTCAGGTAGTCACCGGCAAGTACACCCAGACCGCCGGAATATATCTTAAGTACATGGCTCAAACCATACTCCATACTGAAATAAGCCACGGACGGGCGCTTGCTGTCAGGCTTCACATCCATGTATGTGCGGAACTTGGAGTATACGTCATCCATTCTGCGCAGAATAACTTTGTCATTTGCGAGTGCCTCGAGTTTAGCATAACTCATACGTTCCAGCAGAAGTACGGGGTTCTGTCCCACTTCTTTCCAGAGAGCAGGGTCAAGGTCTCTGAACAGTTCGGTGGCTTCATAATTCCATGCCCACCAGATGTTATGTGCCAGTTCAGACAGTTTCTCCAGTTCGGCGGGAATGTGCGATTTCACATTCACATCTTTCCAGTTAGGAGTGTTTACATTACTAACTTTAATCTTCATTGTATGATAACTAATTGATTAATAATTCTTTTATTTTAGTTGACGCTTCATGGCATTGCGCAGTGCAATGTCGTAAGCCTCGTAATAATATTGTATAAAGTGCTTCCACAAAGCCTGCTCTGCCACCTGGCCTGCACGCTTGCGTATTTCCTTGATTTCGGCTTCCGTCTTGGTAGAGAACAAGGCTACGGTGTCCTTGATGCCGTCTGCCACTTCGGAATAGTTATAGTCCGAACGGTGCAGCACTTCCACTCCGTCGTTTATGCCATGCTGGTTTTTCAGGCTGTTCACCCAAAGTCCGAAACCGGCAAGGTCGGTGGTGATGGTAGGCACCCGGAAAGCCACGCTCTCCAGCGGGGTATATCCCCACGGTTCATAATAGGACGGATAGACACTGAGGTCCTCGCCTAAAATCAAGTCATAATAATGCTTGTTGAGGATGCCATCGTGACCATCCTGATAGCAAGGTACAAAAATTACTTTCACCTTATCTTCGGGACGATTGCCCATACCGAGGTATTTCAGCATATCCAGCACCTGGTCGTGCGTCATATTGTGCAGCCAGTGGGTGATGAAAGGACACTGCAACGGTTCGGTGAACTTATCTTTGCTCTTCAAGCGCTTCTGCAAGTCCTCGCGGGGGTCTCCCACCCAGCTGGGCACGTTGACAAACGCCAATACTTTCTTCTTTAAATCTTTATCGCGGTTCAGCCGGTTCAATGATTCCAGGAACACATCGATACCCTTATTTTTGAACTCATAGCGTCCGCTGGTACCGATAATCAGCGTATCGTCGCCCAAGTCCTCACCCAGCAGGCAGTTTGCCACACGCAGCATGGTGGAACGGGCACGTTTGCGCTTGCCGGTAAAGGTGGCGCCTTTCGGTACAAAATCATCTTCAAAACCGTTCATCAGCACAACATCCGCAGGCTTGTCAAGCAATTCCCTGCATTCGTTGTTTGTGATTTCGCTCACAGTGGTGAAACAGTCCACATAGTGGGCCGTCTGCTTTTCAATGGAATGTTTGGACTGCATGTTCAGCTCCTCCGCCATCTGGTCGCCGTTGTAGGCGAAAAGATAATCGTAAAGCGGCTTGTTGTTGCCAGCTATGGAGCGGCCGATGGACGTGGCATGGGTGGTGAAGATAGTCCCTATCTCGGGAACGGCAGACTGAAGATAGAGGGCGGCCATGCCGGTCATCCACTCGTGTGCCTGGAACACCACTTTGTCCGTTTCCGTCAAATTATAGCGATAGAAGCTCTCTATCACCTTGCCGGTAGCGAAAGCAAACATGGATGCTTCGTCATAATCACCATATCCATGCAGTGAATCCACCTGATAGCGGTTCCACATTTCTGTATAAATCTCATTTTTTTCTGCAAAGAACGGTTGGAAATCAACCAATATAACAATAGGTTCTCCCGGAATGTTCCAGCGACCTACGCGGACGGAAAGATTGTCTTTCAACGCTGCATGTTTTTTCCACGCTGCACAAAGGTTATCAGACTCAATGAACAAAGGGTTCTCTTTTCCCTGCCAGAAATCCGGCCCTATAAAGAATAATCTATCGCGAAATTTAGTCTGTAAAGTATTTGCCCTTGTAGACAAAACTGTATAGATACCGCCTACTTTATTACACACTTCCCAACTCGCTTCGAAGATGTAATCGGGGGTAAGTAGTTCTTTAGTCATATTATGTTATAATCTCTTTATCTTAATTACGGCTGCAAAAGTACGTATTATTCTTTGAAAAATAGCCTTTTAATCGAAAAAACTGATTAAATATGCATAAACAATCGTTTGCGGAATGTCATAGTTTAGCCACAAAAGCCCCATTGGCTCGCCCATCCATGCATTTTTCGTCTAAAATTCCCGAAGTTTCAAAAAAGAATTCCCGGAGTTTTCAGTTGAAGCCCCAGGAATTTAAACAAAAAACCCCAGGGATTTCAATTGTAAATCCCTGGGGTTTATTTTCTTATAATCCGGATTATACCATCAATGCAGCTACCAGCGCCAAAATAGCATAGAATTCAGGAAGCGCGGCGTAAATCATTGTATTGGTCTGTACGTCGTGTCCCTGGGAAATACCCACAATACCGCTAGCACAAATCTGTCCCTGACGGATAGCGGAGAACAGACATACCAGTCCGACACCCAATCCGATGCCCAGCATCAAAGGACCGTCTGTCGCAAAATCCCTGCCCATAGACATCAGGAAAGCCACGAAGCCGTAAAGTCCCTGCGTAGCCGGAAGGGCCGACAAAATCATATAACTTGCTGACTTGGAAGGGTCTTTCTTCAACGCACCTTCTGCCGCACTACCGGCGATAGTTGTACCGAAGCAACTGCCAATTCCTGCAAGGGCCAACATCAGGCCCAGACCGAGATAACCTAAAATTTCATTCATAATGTTTCTATTTTTATTTGTTTTTTAATTTGTTTATTTCTTTACTACTGTAAAAGGTTTATAGGCTTCGCCCTTACCTTCGTAACCGGAATTCTTGAAGTATTCCACAAATGTCAGACGGAGCGGGTGTACAAAGGCACTCAGACAAGACATGGCAATGTTCAGCGTATGCCCGAATATCAGTATCAGACCGCAGAACAGCCATCCCAGGGCCGGACCTGCAGCATCGTTCACCATGAAGGCAAGCTGGTTGAACACGCCTCCAAGCATACCGCCTGCCAAGCCGAGGGCATAGAGACGGATGTAGGAAAGTATATCGCCCATCAATCCGGTTGCCATGTTATAGGTATCCCATACTCCGGCACCGATGTTGACAAATACATTCCGGTGGATATTGTTCAGCAGGTAGATACCGATGGCAGAAACACCGCCAATCACGATAAATGCCCACGTAGACACGTCTTCCGAAATTATTTTGAAGAAGGAAAGTCCGCCGGTGCAGATAAATCCCACCACCAGCAACAGCCATCCCCAAGCACTGAGCGACTCCTTGAAGCCGAAACGAACGGTCTGTCCCACGGCCTTCACCGTCATGGCAATGCAGATGTGCACCGCACCGATAATCAACGCCAGCAGCATTTGCTTGTCATAGGTAGTCTCACCTATCTTACCCACAATCATGAATTCCTTCAGTTTGGCGGGTATCTCCAGGTCAAAGAGGCTTACACCGAAGAAGGTTCCCAATATGGCACCGATGACGGACGTAAATATACCCAACGTAATCACCAGGTTCATCATGCCTTTCATGGACTTGGACATCTTCCTTTTCAAAATGAACCCGAGTGCAATCAGTACCAGACCGTAGCCCGCATCTCCCATACAGAAAGCAAAGAAGAGCGAGAAGAATGGCGCAAGTATCGGTGTCGGGTCGAACTCGGCATATTCGGGCATACCGTACATTTTGGTAAGCACTTCGTACATGCGTGTATAGGCGTTGTTTTTCAGCTTGATGGGAGCATTGTCCTCGCGCTTGGCAGCCCTTATCTCATAATAAGTGCCGCTTTCATCGAGAAGTTTCCTCACATCCGCCTCGCAGTCTTCGGGAATCCAGCCTTCCATCAACACTACGGCACCTTCTGCCATATGTTCGCTGTTCAGCTTGACTTTCAGCAGGTCTATCTCTTCCTGGAGCTGTAGGTTGTACTTCTCCAACGTGCAGTAATTCGCTTTGCAGAATTCTTTCAATCCGGCATGTGCCTGCACAAGGGCCTCTTCCGTATCGGCTTTCTTCCGGCTCAGTTCGGAGAGGCTGAGTGAAGGCAGACGGAGCGGTTCCACATCCAGTTCTACCGGTTGGGGGGTGACGGTCACGAAATAAAGATGTCCGCCGTTCTCTTTCACCACGATGGCATTGTAGTCCTCTGCCCACGCTTCGTTATAGTCTTTCTCCGGGCAGGTATAGAACTGCACGAACCAACCAGCATCTTCCAGCTTGCGGATGGCTCTCCAATCGAAATCGCCCCAGACTTCCATCTGCGCCACATCCTTGTCGATGGCGGGAATCTGCTGGTTCAAGTCTTGTATCCGCGCCTGCAAGTCCTCGTAGAATTTCACCAGAGCATCGGCCGACAACTCTTTATGCACCTTTTCTTCCGGCTGTTTGTCTGCCAGGGTGTGCATGCTCTGAAGCATATTCTTGTAGAGCGTACGCTTCTGCATGAATTGCTGCAAGGTGTCGTCCATCTCGCCGCACTGCCTTTCCACAACGTGCACCACGCCCAGTTCCCGGATTTGTGCCAGAAATGCTTCGTACTCCTTATGATACACAAGGAACGTGAGCTTCTTCATTTTCGTAATCATGCCTCTGCCTCCTTCCTTTTCTCCTGATGGGATTTCATGATTTTCTGCGATGACTTGGAAAGGTTCTCCTCGTCTTCCATAAACCGCTTGATTTTGCGCAGAGCATCCTGATAACCCGGAATCTGTACTTTCTCAAAAAGATTCACCTTCTGGGTGGTCTTTTTACGCGCATGTTCCAACAAGTTCAACTTGGCAACAGTAAATTCACGCTCGATGGCAGTATGTGCCAGTGACTTAAGCAAATGCAGCCCGTCTGCATACCATTTGGGCGCATTGAACAAGCTGTAAGGGCGTATCTCGAAATCTACATTCTCGAGCAACGGCACCCGTACACCGGCAATCTTCTTTACACCGAGATGAACATCGCTGACCTTTATCAATGAAGCGTCGAACTCATTCCAAAGGGCGAACATGGCTTCGTAAGCTTGGATTTCCTTTTCCAACCTCGCGTCCAACGCGGCAGCGTCTCCCTTGCAGCGCTTCACTTCCATACGCAGGGCACTCTCCTTGTTCTTGATGATGGGGAGTGTACGCACGCGCACCTTCAGTTGCTTTTCGAGTTGCTGAAGCGAGGTTTTGTTATATTGAAACTTAATAGCCATTTTATTTACGATTTAACGATTTACGATTAGACGACTGAAGCTACTCAATTTCTCAATTTACAGATTTACAATTTCAGTAATATCAATCGTAAACCGTAAATCGTCTAATCGTACATTTATTTAGTTTGCTTTCGGCCAGAACTGGTCCACAAGCTCTTTCTTGATATTCACCTCTTCCGGACGGAAATACTTGCCGAACAGACTCCATGCCACATCGAGCATCTCTGTGGTATCGAGGTTGACATCGATGGCCAGTAGCTGGTTGGAGTAGTCCTTGGCAAAGGCAAGGGTACGTTCGTCGTAGTTCGTCAGGTCAAAACCGTTTTCAAGCTTGGTTTTGGCGTTGGCGGCATCGGCGTACAGACGTACGGCGGCATTCATCACCTGCGGATGGTCCTTACGTGTCTTTTTGCCCGTAACAAGCTGTTTCAGACGGGACAAGGAACGGAACGGGTCAACGATAACCTTACCGATGTCGCTGTCACGACGGAGGAACAACTGGCCTTCCGTGATATAACCCGTATTGTCGGGCACGGCATGCGTAATGTCGCCACCGGACAGAGTCGTCACCGCAATAATCGTGATGGAACCGCCGCTTGGGAACTGCACCGCCTTTTCGTATATCTTCGCCAAGTCCGAATAAAGGGATCCCGGCATGGAGTCCTTCGAAGGAATCTGGTCCATACGGTTGGATACGATGGCGAGCGCATCGGCGTAGGAAGTCATATCCGTCAGCAGCACCAGCACCTTTTCATTATTGTTTACAGCAAAATACTCGGCCGCCGTCAGTGCCATATCCGGAATCAGCAGACGCTCTACCGGAGGATTCTCGGTGGTATTCATAAAGCTGACGATACGGTCGAGCGCACCGGCATTGGAGAATACGTTCTTGAAGTAGAGGTAGTCATCGTTCGTCATACCCATACCGCCAAGGATAATCTTGTCGGTCTCCGCACGCAGAGCCACATTCGCCATCACCTGGTTGAAGGGCTGGTCGGGGTCGGCAAAGAACGGAATCTTCTGTCCGGACACCAGCGTATTGTTCAAGTCGATACCTGCAATACCGGTTGCAATCAGTTCCGAGGGCTGCTTACGGCGCACCGGATTCACGGATGGACCGCCAATTTCCACCTCCTCGCCTTCAATGGCCGGACCACCGTCGATGGGGTCGCCAAAGGCGTTGAAGAAGCGTCCGGCAAGCTGCTCGCTCACTTTGATTGTAGGAGCCTTGCCCAAGAATACTACCTCTGCATTGGTGGGAATACCTTCCGTACCCTCAAACACCTGCAAAGTCACTTCGTCGCCGGCAATCTTCACCACCTGGGCCAGCTTGCCGTTTACGGTCGCCAACTCGTCATACCCCACTCCGGTTGCCTTCAGCGAACACGTAGCTTTCGTAATCTGAGTAATCTTGGTATATATTTTTTGAAATGCTTTTGTTGCCATCTATTTATTTACAATTTAGCAATTTACTATTTACTATTTAAATCTCTGCCATCCTATTCTACTATTTTCCTATCTACAACCTCCGTACACCTGCATCCGCAAGGCAAATAGTAAATTGTAAATAGTCACATAGTACATCCTTAGGCTTTACGTTCCTCAACCAGTTCCTGCAACTGCTTATGGAACTTGTCGTATTCTTCCGACTTAAACTTCGAGTAGTTCATCTGCTTACAGATGTTAATCATTTTCTTGAAGTAATCCATTACTTCGTTGAAGTTGTCGAACTCAAATTCTGTATGACAGATTTCTATTACCATATTCAGAATCTCCTCCTGACGCTCCATCGGGGTCACGGCATCAATTTCATCAAAGGCATCCTGCTGCAGAATAACGAAGTCAATCAATTCCGATTTCCAGAAAGTCACGTGATACTCTACGGGCACACCGTCGTCACCCAAGATGTTGATTTGCTCGGCAATCTCCTTACCACGCTGCAAACGGGTCTTGATTTCATTCACCTTGCCAATCCACTCACCATTGATGTGCTTGGTGATATACTCTTCAAATTCAGGGTATTCTATATATTTGGAATACGAGTCAATCGGGTTTACGGCAGGATAACGCTTCTTGTCGGCACGGTCTTGCTCAAGGGCATAGAAGCAGCGTGCCACCTTCTTCGTATTCTCGGTTACCGGCTCCTTCAAGTTACCACCGGCAGGCGATACCGTACCGATGAAAGTAATGGAACCGGACTCGCCGTTGTTCAGCTTCACATAACCCGCACGGCCGTAGAAGTTGGAGATGATGGAGGACAAGTCCATCGGGAAGGCATCGGGACCGGGCAACTCCTCCATACGGTTGGACATCTCGCGCAATGCCTGCGCCCAACGTGAAGTGGAGTCCGCCATCAGCAGTACCTTCAATCCCATGCTTCGGTAGTATTCTGCAATCGTCATAGCCGTGTAGACAGATGCCTCACGGGCAGCCACCGGCATGTTCGAAGTATTGGCAATGATAATCGTACGTTCCATCAGCTTCCGTCCCGTATGCGGGTCAACCAATTCGGGGAATTCTGTAAAGATTTCCACAACCTCGTTGGCACGCTCACCGCAGGCAGCGATGATTACGATGTCCGCTTCCGCTTGTTTTGAAATGGCATGCTGAAGCACCGTTTTTCCAGTACCGAACGGACCGGGGATAAAACCCGTACCACCTTCCACAATCGGGTTTACGGTGTCGATTACACGCACACCGGTTTCCAGCAATTTGAAAGGACGCGGTTTTTCCTTATAGTTGGTCATGGCGCGCTTCACGGGCCATTTCTGTATCATGTTCACCCGGATGTCATTACCTTCGCTATCCGTCAGCACTGCAATGGTATCCTCAATGCTGTAATCACCTTCCTTTGCAATTGATTTCACGGTGCACACACCTTTCTGTTCAAAAGGCACCATGATTTTCAGAGGTTGGAAGTTTTCGTCCACTTGTCCCAGCCAGGCAGCGGCTTCCACTTGGTCGCCCACCTTTGCCAAAGGCACAAAATGCCATTTGCTTCCTTTATCCAGCGGATAGGTATATTGCCCGCGTTTCAAGAAAACACCGTCCATCTTATCGAGGTCGTTTTGCAGACCGTCGTAGTTTTTCGAAAGCATACCGGGCCCCAGTGTTACTTCGAGCATATGTCCGGTAAACGCAGCTTCGGCCCCCACTTTCAGTCCGCGGGTACTCTCAAATACCTGCACGTAGACCTGGGTACCTACTACCTTAATCACCTCCGCCATCAACTTGTCTCCTCCGGTCGAGATATAACAAATCTCATTCTGCGCTACCGGTCCGTCGACGACGAGGGTCACCATGTTGGCTATTACGCCACTAACAGTTCCTTTTGTTGCCATATATTTTTAGTTGTTTATTTTATCTGAATTCTGCGGGTATCTGCACCTCGTCTTTCAAGGCAGCGATAATGCTGCGGAACAGTTGGTTACCCTTCTCTTTATCCAACGAAATCCACCGTTCTATCATCTCCAGCTGTAGCAGGAAGACAAACAGACGTTCCACGGTAAAGTAATCGAAGAATGTGGCCTCCTCCATCCAGTCCCAGCGAAGCTGGTCCAGTTTCTTTTCCCGGTCCACCAGTTCCTCCGTCTCACTGATTTTCACCAGCTGCTCCAGATAATCCACCTCAGTACCCAGACCGAAGTCACGGGCATTGGAAGTACGCAGAGCCTCGCACACTTCCGTATCACCCACAATCAGCGGAGCAATGTCCAGCTTGAACTTACGTGCTGTGAGCGCCACCAATATATTATTGAGAGTGAGGTTGAAGCCAAACCAGGAAGACACAAACTGATTCCTGGATTCCATAGCATAGGCGTAATAGAGCGCTGCCAGGCGGTCTTCATACAAGAAACCGTCCTCGGCAGGCAGGCTGAAGTATTCGGAAATGAACGTAGAGAGATAAGATGGGAATACACTGTCAGAGACTTCGTCGCCATCCTTCAGTTGTGAGATATATTCCACCAGTTCCTCCGACGAATAGTTTCCGCGCGGGTCGATGGCAGCATCCTTATCCTTCAATAGTTTCAAGACATTCGCATTATCGAATTTCAGATAAAACAAATCTATCAACTTTTTATCATCTTCCGACAAGGCAGGATATAGTTCCGTCTTGAAATCGGCTACTGTATAGCTCAGTTTACTGTCTTCCAGAGTAAGTTCAGGCAAACCGGCTACCAAGTAATAGTATTTACTCATAATCCTGTGGGAGTTTTTAGAACAGCATTTCCACTAATTGCGGACGCAGGAATTCCTTGAAGTAATTCATAAATTCTTCTTCGCCAAAGTTCACCTTGTACGAACCATCGGCAGGCGATACGGAGAACAAGGTTTTGATGCCATTCACTTGCTCAATCTTCACACCCTTGTCCAGCAGGTCTTTCGCCTTCGCTGCGAAATATTTTGTCAAGCCTTCCGCATCGGCAGTAGAGATAACGATTGGTTCGTTCACACTCCATTTGGACGCCAATGCAACGATGAAGGCATTAAGATAATCCTTGTTTGCAGCAAATGCCTTTACATCGGCATTCACAATGTTGTCCGTCACCAACGTAGCGATTTCGGACTTCAGAGCATTCACAGCCTGACCGGCAAACAACTTTAATTCAGATTTTGTATTCTCTGCCAGTTCATCGGCAGACTTATGAGCGGTAGCCACGATAGAATCCGCTTCCTTGTGAGCATCCTCTATAATTCTCTTGGCTTCTTCCTGAGCTTTTGCGATAAGTTTCTGTGCCTCTTCGTTTCCTTTCTCTACGCCTTCGCGGTAGATCTTATCGGTCAGCTCTTGAATCTTGTTTTCCATATTTGCAGGAGTTATTATATGATTTATATTACAATATTAATTGCGTGATTTTTTCCCTTCCTATTAGATTCACGCCAAATTTACAAAAATCCATTTGATATTGAATAGAAAGAAAGGAAGAAAAGTTCTTGCTCTTCCAAAAAAAACTCATTTTACACCAACTTTGTTCTGTAATGATAACAAAAGAATGACAAAAGAAGCAGAAAAATACGTATGCAACAACGCATGACAGGGATTAAGGGGAGCAGTTCCGGAGGTATATAAACGAACAAAGCCTCCGTATCCTTATCAGACACGGAGGCTTCTTCTGAAAACGGCGACTACCTACTCTCCCACTGTTACGCAGTACCATCGGCGTGACCGGGCTTAACTTCTCTGTTCGGAATGGGAAGAGGTGGAACCCCGGTGCTGTAGTCACCTGAATAAGGCAGACATGATGAGAAAAAAGTAAAGTGTCCATATATTGCTGAACGTATATACCTCCATACACGGAAGGCAAAAAGTGGACGGGCAATTAGTAATGCTCGGCTATGACATCGCTGCCTGTACACCTGCATCCTATCAACGTCGTAGTCTACAACGACCCTGAGAAATCTAATCTTGTGGCCGGCTTCGTACTTAGATGCTTTCAGCACTTATCCGATCCAGACTTAGATACCCGGCAATGCACCTGGCGGCACAACCGGCAAACCAGAGGTCTGTCCAACACGGTCCTCTCGTACTAGTGTCAGAGCCACGCAAATTTCATACGCCCACGATAGATAGAGACCGAACTGTCTCACGACGTTCTGAACCCAGCTCGCGTGCCACTTTAATGGGCGAACAGCCCAACCCTTGGGACCTTCTCCAGCCCCAGGATGTGACGAGCCGACATCGAGGTGCCAAACCACTCCGTCGATATGAGCTCTTGGGAGGGATCAGCCTGTTATCCCCGGAGTACCTTTTATCCTTTGAGCGATGTCCCTTCCATACGGAAACACCGGATCACTATGCTCTAGTTTCCTACCTGATCGACTTGTCAGTCTCCCAGTCAAGCGCCCTTATGCCATTACACTCTAAGGCCGGTTACCAATCGGCCGGAGGGCACCTTTAGAAGCCTCCGTTACGCTTTTGGAGGCGACCACCCCAGTCAAACTACCCACCAATCAATGTCCCCGTATCCACGGGTTAGAATCCAAACAAATAAAGGGTCGTATTTCAACAGCGGCTCCACAAATACTGGCGTACCTGCTTCAAAGCCTCCGACCTATCCTACACATCACGTGCCCAGATTCAATGATAAGCTATAGTAAAGGTTCACGGGGTCTTTTCGTCCCATCGCGGGTAATCGGCATCTTCACCGATACTACAATTTCACTGAGCTCACGGTTGAGACAGTGTCCAGATCATTACACCATTCGTGCAGGTCGGAACTTACCCGACAAGGAATTTCGCTACCTTAGGACCGTTATAGTTACGGCCGCCGTTTACTGGGGCTTCAATTCAATGCTTCTCTTGCGATGACATCTCCTCTTAACCTTCCAGCACCGGGCAGGTGTCAGGCTGTATACCTCATGTTTCCATTTCGCACAGCCATGTGTTTTTGTTAAACAGTTGCCTGGACCTATTCTCTGCGCCTCGCCTTACGACGAGGACCCTTTATCCCGAAGTTACAGGGTCAATTTGCCTAGTTCCTTAACCGTGAATCACTCGAGCGCCTCAGTATTCTCAACCCGACCACGTGTGTCCGTTTACGGTACGGGTGCCGCATGGATAAGTTTAGCGGATTTTCTTGGGAGCATGGTTACGTCCATATTACCTCGTACAAGTACTCGGTATACTGTCAGGTTCGACTCTCCCCGCGGATTTGCCTACGGGAATCAATATCTACACCCTTCAACCGGCTATTCCGTCAGCCGGCAGGACTGTCACTTCTCCGTCTCCACGTCACTCCATGAGGCAGTATGGGAATATTAACCCATTCTTCCATCGGCGTCGCCGTTCGGCTTAGCCTTAGGTCCCGACTCACCCTGATCCGATTAGCGTTGATCAGGAAACCTTGGTCTTTCGGCGGGGGGGTTTCTCGCCCCCCTTATCGTTACTCATACCTACATTTGCTTTTCCATGCGCTCCAACAAGGGTCATCCCTCATCTTCGACGCCGCATGGAATGCTCCCCTACCATGTCTTGCGACATCCACGGCTTCGGCAGATCGTTTATGCCCGATTATTATCCACGCCAGATCGCTCGACTAGTGAGCTGTTACGCACTCTTTAAATGAATGGCTGCTTCCAAGCCAACATCCTAGCTGTCTCTGCGATCCGACCTCGTTAGTTCAACTTAACGATCATTTGGGGGCCTTAGCCGGTGGTCTGGATTCTTCTCCTCTCGGACACGGACCTTAGCACCCGCGCCCTCACTCCCTGTAAATATATATCGCGCATTCGGAGTTTATCTGGACTTGATAGGCGGTGAAGCCCTCGCATCCAATCAGTCGCTCTACCTCACGATATACTATAAAGAGGCTGCACCTAAATGCATTTCGGGGAGTACGAGCTATCTCCGAGTTTGATTAGCCTTTCACCCCTACCCTCAGCTCATTGGAAAGCTTTTCAACGCTTACCCATCCGGTCCTCCAGTTGGTGTTACCCAACCTTCAACCTGGCCAAGGGTAGATCACTCGGTTTCGCGTCTACCCCCCCCGACTGGCCGCCCTCTTCAGACTCGCTTTCGCTTCGGCTCCGTACCTTAGGTACTTAACCTTGCCGGGGAAGGTAACTCGTAGGTTCATTATGCAAAAGGCACGCCGTCACGTCATAACAACGCTCCGACCGCTTGTAGGCAGACGGGTTCAGGGTCTATTTCACTCCCCTGCTCGGGGTTCTTTTCACCTTTCCCTCACGGTACTGGTTCGCTATCGGTCTCTCGGGAGTATTTAGCCTTACGGGATGGGCCCCGCTGTTTCACGCAAGATTTCTCGTGCCCCGCGCTACTCAGGATACCACTAGGCTTCGTAAGGGAGTCATGTACCGGGCTTTCACCGTCTATGGCCGACTTTTCCAAGTCGTTCCATTTCCCTTCCTTCTTGCCACGTCGTGGTCCTACAACCCCCGTGTCGCCTAGACGACATGGGTTTGGGCTCTTCCGTGTTCGCTCGCCACTACTTACGGAATCATTGTTTATTTTCTCCTCCTATGGGTACTTAGATGTTTCAGTTCCCCACGTTCGCCTCCCTTACGGGATGACAGGCCTTCAACCTGCCGGGTTGCCCCATTCGGATATCCCGGGATCAACGGCTATTTGCGCCTCCCCCGGGCTTTTCGCAGCTTATCACGTCCTTCGTCGCCTCCGAGAGCCAAGGCATCCACCGTCTGCCCTTGCTTACTTTCTCTCACCTCGTACATACGTACGGGTTGATATATCTTAAGCTCGCTCTACTTGTTTCTTCTTTTTGATGTCCAATATGTCAAAGATCCTCTTTCCCTCGCGGGATGTGTGGAGAATAACGGATTCGAACCGTTGACCCTCTGCGTGCAAGGCAGATGCTCTAGCCAGCTGAGCTAATCCCCCGAACTTGATTCCGTTCGTAGTCCCAGGCAGAGTTGAACTGCCGACCTCTACATTATCAGTGTAGCGCTCTAACCAACTGAGCTATAGGACTAAGTTCAACCTAGTCTGTTTAATTAGACCCGGCTTCTTACTTTCTCTCTTCCGTATCATTACGGAATCATATCTTGAATAAACAACACCAGCAGTACAAGAACAAAAACCTTATCGATCTTTCGTCCTCTCCAGAAAGGAGGTGTTCCAGCCGCACCTTCCGGTACGGCTACCTTGTTACGACTTAGCCCCAGTCACCAGTTTTACCCTAGGCCGATCCTTGCGGTTACGGACTTCAGGTACCCCCGGCTCCCATGGCTTGACGGGCGGTGTGTACAAGGCCCGGGAACGTATTCACCGCGCCATGGCTGATGCGCGATTACTAGCGAATCCAGCTTCACGGAGTCGGGTTGCAGACTCCGATCCGAACTGAGACGTGGTTTGGGGATTCGCTCCCTGTCGCCAGGTGGCTTCCCTTTGTCCACGCCATTGTAACACGTGTGTCGCCCCGGATGTAAGGGCCGTGCTGATTTGACGTCATCCCCGCCTTCCTCGCAGCTTACGCTGGCAGTCCCACCAGAGTCCTCAGCATCACCTGTTAGTAACTAGTGGCAAGGGTTGCGCTCGTTATGGCACTTAAGCCGACACCTCACGGCACGAGCTGACGACAACCATGCAGCACCTCGCAAACGGCTATTGCTAGAAAAGGTGTTTCCACCTCGGTCCGAATGCGTTCAAACCCGGGTAAGGTTCCTCGCGTATCATCGAATTAAACCACATGTTCCTCCGCTTGTGCGGGCCCCCGTCAATTCCTTTGAGTTTCACCGTTGCCGGCGTACTCCCCAGGTGGATCACTTAACGCTTTCGCTGTGCCGCTTACTGTGTATCGCAAACAGCTAGTGATCATCGTTTACTGCGTGGACTACCAGGGTATCTAATCCTGTTTGATCCCCACGCTTTCGTGCTTCAGTGTCAGTTATAGTTTAGTAAGCTGCCTTCGCAATCGGAGTTCTGCGTGATATCTATGCATTTCACCGCTACACCACGCATTCCGCCTACCTCAAACACACTCTAGTTAACCAGTTTCAACGGCAATTTTATGGTTGAGCCACAAACTTTCACCGCTGACTTAATTTACCACCTACGCACCCTTTAAACCCAATAAATCCGGATAACGCTCGCATCCTCCGTATTACCGCGGCTGCTGGCACGGAGTTAGCCGATGCTTATTCATATGGTACATACAAAAAGGAACACGTTCCTCACTTTATTCCCATATAAAAGAAGTTTACAAACCATAGATCCTTCATCCTTCACGCGACTTGGCTGGTTCAGCCTCTCGGCCATTGAC
>ERZ791729.149-NODE-149-length-40995-cov-62.746312_pt1 | contig 40995 bp, 54 predicted proteins | sample MGYA00510043_ERZ791729 | MGnify/ENA primary metagenome ERZ791729 (study PRJEB30046, sample SAMN00715149) | human gut metagenome | study: EMG produced TPA metagenomics assembly of the A metagenome-wide association study of gut microbiota in type 2... | reverse complement strand
GCCGCCGACCGTAAGGTTGTCCGGCAAAGATGTGATCTGCGTGCCGCGCAGGTCGAGACTGCCGCCGACCGTAAGGTTGTCCGGCAAAGATGTGATCTGCGTGCCGCGCAGGTAGAGACTGCCGCCGACCGTAAGGTTGTCCGGCAAAGATGTGATCTGCGTGCTGCGCAGGTAGAGACTGCCGCCGACCGTCAGGTTGTCCGGCAGGGATGTGATCTGCGTGCCGCGCAGGTCGAGACTGCCGCCGTCACGCTCCATAATTTTTTTCGCCTGTTCAAGCGAAAGCTTCCCATTAAGTTTCACGCGTTTCTTCCTCCTAACGCTCTATCGCTTAATCCTCAATACGGATATGTGATCGTCTCCCGCACCTTTTCGATCGGGATGGACAGCCCGCGCATCAGGCGCAGCGCCTTGTCCATGTACGCGGTAGGGGAGTCGAACACCTTGTAAAGCGTGTTCACGCAGCACCCGGCGTACCGGCTGGCCTTCTCCACGCTGACATTCTGTGCGGCCATCTCGCCGCGGATCATCGCCGTCAGGCGATAGTCCGTCGAGCGTTCGACCTTCATCTTCGGCATGTGTTTACGCCTCCTTCCGTTCCGCCTGCATCAGCTTTGCCGCCGTTGCCATACCCTGCATATATGTGATCATGACCTCGATCTGCTGCGGGGTCATGTGCTTCATCTCGTGCAGCACGCCGTCGATCTTCTTCTTCTGTTCCTCGGACATATTCTCACCCCCTTGACGCCTCCCTTCCGTATGATAAAATACAGTCAAAAGGAGGTGCTCCCATGTTTGAGCATGTAACGGATACCCGTTATATCCCGCTGGCCCTGCTCTATGGCGTCGGCGGGCGTATGCAGTTTGTTGACCTGATGAATCAGGCCGTCACGCTTTCCGGCCTCGACGTTCTCCGGACGAAATCCCTTCTTAATACCATGCGCGGCCAGAGCCTCATTTCCGGCGACTTCTCGGCCTGCTCCTACGTCCAGCTGGAGCAGCCCGGCGCGGAGCTTTACCTTGCCCTACGAAAGGAAAGTCTGGATCATCGCCAGCGTCTCCATGAGGCGGCAGTAGAGGAGGCCAAGCAGGAACGCCACAATCGATCGAACAAAAATATTGAAATAGTTACTGCGCTTATACCACTTGTAATTTTCGTCCTCGAGGTCCTCCTCGCTCACTCCGCTGAGCTTGTCGAAAAGATCTCTGCGCTTTTTCACTGACTTCTCACCCCCTTGACGCCTCCCTTCCGTATGCTAAAATACGGTCGAAGGGAGGTGATTTCATGTTTGACGATTTTGAATCCCTGACGACCGACGAGCGCACAATTGCGCTGGCCTACGCCCAGGGCAAATTCTGCGACTGGCTCTCGCAGAATCGCCACGCGGATTTCCTGGCGCGGAAAGCCGAATTTCTAAAGTGCCTCGAAGAAGGCATCACGGTTGCGCTTGACCTCTGCCATCGTTAACACATGGAGCGCTCCGGTCAGGCCGGCCCACCAGCGGATATAATCGATTGCAGAATCGAATTCTTCCGCGCTGACATCCAGCTCTGCGGCTGCGTCCATCAGCCGCAGAGCTAACTCATACGCGCGCGGATTTCTGTTCTTTGCGCATTTCTCGTAATTGGTCAGCCCCGGCGTCGGCTTTGTGTAATCCATTCCTCTCACCTTCTTCCTTGACGCCTCCCTTCCGTATGCTAAAATACGGTCGAAGGGAGGTGATTTTATGACATATCTGGTTTCCTATGATCTGACCGAGCCGGGACGAAACTACGCTTCGCTTCGTGAAATGCTCAGTCTGCTTGGCGGCGATACGCTCAGCCATCCGCTCGAGTCTGTGTTTGTGTTCTCCTCAAATCTTCCCCTTGCGAAGATCTATGAGATGCTCTTGCAGCGCATGGACAGCACAGATAAGCTCTTTGTTACGGAGCTGATCGGCCAGACCCGAACGAATGCTGAGCTTGCCCAGCCGCATTTCGGCTGACCGCTTAGAACGTCTCGCCGTTCGCGGCGCGCAGAACCATAAGCAATGCGCTGATCTTGCGTACCGTCTCGTCCAGACGTTCTCCGCACATACCGTCCTGTGCCAGCAGCTCCACCTGCTCGCGCAGGGCGGTTTCCGTTGCAGTTTTCAGTGTCTTTTCAGCCATACCTCTCACCCCCTTCCCATCGGCATTTCTTTTCAATGTTAATTTTTTTCTTAACGTAGCTAGAGCATATCACAGCTAAGATAAGTTGTCAAGCAAAATTTATTATCATAGCTAATTTTTCGTTGACAAGTTGTGTTTCGTGTGTTAACTTAGTTTGGAAAGGTGGTGATACTTTGGAATCTGTAAACGAACGCATTGCTTTTCTTATCAAGGATCTCGGTATAACACGTTCCGCTTTCGCCGAGCGTCTCCATGTTTCCGGGCCTTTCATCACAGGGGTGTGCTCTGGCATCAGGAACCCCAGTAATCGCACAGTCTCGGACATCTGCCGCGAGTTCAACGTATCTCTTGCATGGCTGGAGACCGGGGAAGGGGAGATGTACGTCCAGCGCAGTGAGAACGAGCGCATGGCCCTGATGTTTGCCGACGTTCTGTCCGAGGCCGACGAATCCACCCGCAAGCGCTGCATCGCTGCGGCAATGGAAATGCCCCCTGAGTTCTGGGATAACATCTATGAGTACGCGAAAAAAATCACCGGAAGCGAATGACCGCTTCCGGTGATTTCTTATCGAAGTATCTTTTCTGCCAGCCGCAGCAGCAGCCAGACCTGCTCATCCGTCGCCCGCTCAAGGATGTTTTTCAGTCTTTCTCTTGCCTTTTCCATCATTTCCTCCCTTTCTCCACAAAAACTCCGTTCATTTTTCGTTCATATTTCCATCTTGCACCAGCGTGGAAATATGTCTAAACTGTAAATAGATTCAATTTATTGAGAGGTCAACTATATGCGGAGATTTTTTTCTTGGCTTGTCTTTGTTCTTCTTTATTCGATTGTCTGCAAACTTGGCGGTTTAGTCACTACGTTGGCGTTTCTTTTCATTGATTGGTTGGGGGATAAGAGTACCGGGCTGCTTATTTTTTTAATACTGATTGGCGGCACTTTGTTACTCGGCCTTTTATTCCTCCCGTTCACGCTCGGCATCCCCGCCGTTGTTATGTCGTCTGAATCCATTTGCCCGTCTCGCAAAGGCACCCGGTATCTTGTGTGGTCTATCATCAACTCTGTCACAATGGGCATTGTCATTATCGGAGCCATTTTTTGCTTGGTTGACTTTAGTTTTGAACTCGCCTATGAAGCCCTTTATGTCCTTGTATTCTTTTTGACTTACAAAAAGCATTTGGGCGAAACTTGGTCTTAACTCACATCCCGTTTGAAGGAGGTCTTGCCATGCCGCCTGTCACCGCCGCCCCAAGGCAGCGTGCCGTGTCTGCCTCGGGGCTTTGGCTTGCAAGCGATTGGGAGCGCCTGTAGTGCAACCATACGCCTCAAGCAATGGTTATGTCCAGCCCCTGCCGTGTGCTTTCACGCCCCATTTGTGTGTTTGGAGTGATTTTCTTGGAAAAAATGTTGTGGCAGCTCTGCCGCGAAGCGAAGGATGCGCAGCATCTCACAAACCAGATCATCGCCGACCGTGCCGGCCTCGCCCTGAATACGGTTTCTCAATACCTGCGCGGCGAATCAAAAAGCGCCTCTGTCTACACCGTCGGCCCGATCTGCCATGCCCTCGGCATCGACATGAACGCATACTTCGGCATCTCGCCGCCCGCTCCGGAGTCCGTTTCCGAGCTGCTCCGCCTCGAAGTCAAAAGCCTCCGTGTCCAGCGCGAGCATCTTCGGAAGTCTCTGAAAATGCACCGCATCACCACCCTTGTCCTGCTCGGCATCGTCGCGCTTTGCGCTTTTGCTCTGGTGGTGGATATCCTGAGTCCCACCGTCGGCTGGTTCCGTGCATAAAAAATAGCCGCCCCGGCGCACTGCCGGAGCGGTATTCTGTATCCTTTTGGAGGTGCCTATGAAAGTCCCCGAGCCGCGAAAGCTAAAATCCGGCACATGGTTTATCCAGCTCCGCCTCGGCGGCGAGAGCATCCCTGTCTCCGCCCTCACCCGCTCCGACTGCATCAAGCAGGCGCAGCTGATCAAGGCCCAGCACCGCGCCGACGCCCACGACAGCAAGTTCCGGACAGATAAGACCGTCCGCGACCTCATGGCCGACTACATTGACAGCATCCGCAAAACGGCATCGCCCTCCACCGTCCGCGGCTACGCGACAATCCGCGACCACCGTTTTGTGAGCATCGCGGACAAGCCTGCCTCAAAAATAAAAAACTGGCAGCTCGTGATTGACACGGAAGCCGACCTCACGTCTGCCAAGACGTTAAAAAATGCATGGAGCTTTTTGCGCACATCTATGCGTCATGCCGGAATGACGCCGCCGGACGTGCGCCTTCCTCAGCTCGTTCCGGCTGACCCTTCGTGGCTGGAGCCGGACGAAGTTCTTCGCTTCGTCGATCTTGTTCACGGAAAGTCGTTCGAGGTTGCCGCGCTGCTTGCGCTTCACGGCCTTCGCCGTTCCGAGATCCTTGCCATGACCTTTGGCAAAATCGATCTGTCCGCAAACACCATTTCCGTCCACGGTGCAGCCGTTATGAGCGAAGACAATGTGCTCGTTCACAAGCCGACCAATAAAAACGCCTCCTCTCGCCGCGTCGTTCCGATCATGATTCCAGCCCTTGTCGATGCAATTCGCCGCACGGCTCCGCACCAGCCGGATGGCCTTGTATATCCATTTCACGCCAACACGCTCCGCATTCAGATCAACCAGCTCTGCCGCGACAACGATCTCCCGCAGGTCGGCGTGCATGGTCTTCGCCATAGCTTCGCGTCTCTGGCATTTTATCTCGGCTTGCAGGAGCAGGAGACGATGGAGCTCGGCGGCTGGGCTGACTATCAAACGATGCACAAGATCTACACGCACCTCGCCGCCGCTGCCAGGCTCAAAAGCCAGAACAAAATGGCCGCCTTTTTCGGAGCAAATGCTAACCAATATGCTAACAAAAACAAAAACGCCTGAATTCTCAATGCTTTTGCCTATCGTCTTTCGGGTTCGAGTCCCGCCATCAGCACCAAAAACAAAAAACCAGCAATCCATTGAGATTGCTGGTTTTTCCTTATATATCAATGCTTCCCGTCATTTTTGCCATTGCACAGATGCATAATATATTGCACATTTACACAAGCATTTTTGCATTAGCAAAACACAAAATGCTAACTAAAAATGCTAACGTCCGCGCTCCACAATCCCCTTGTAATACGCGCACAGCTTTGCCTCCGGACCGGGGCCGTCCTTATCCATCAGAAACGCCTCTGCCAGCGCAGCGTAAAACTCCGGGCGATTCACGCCGAAGTCCACGGCGACGCCGTAGTAATCGGAGTACATCATGTTCATCGCCACGCCCCACGCCCAGCGGGAGACATCGCGCCCGATGCCGCGCGCATCCGCGACTGCGGACGTTTGGTCCATCGTCCAGTGCGGGCCGGTCGAGCCGTCGGCATTCTTCATATGCTCGGCCCAGTGTATGGCCGTTTCTCGGTCAAACGCTGCCGCATCCGGCTCGTCTGCGCGGCAGTCCAGCTTTTCCAGCCTGCGGATCGTCTTCGCGTACAGGCCGACTTCCTCCGCGCTGCCCAGCGTCACAGGTTTCTCCATGGACTCGTGCAGTTTCGTGTAAAGTTTTTCGACATATTCTTTCATCGTGTCATGCCTCCTGGATATACCGGTAGAGTTTATCGACGTCATTCTGGTCAAACCGCATATCGCCCAGCAGCGGGACGGATACGGTCAGTTTGTTCTCAAAGCGTGGCCGAGCCGCGTTATAGAGCTTGTCGAGGTCAATGTTCCCGGCGTCGTCGAAGATCTGCATCATCTTTACCGTCGGATTTTCGCGCAGCGCGAGGATCTTCTCGCGGCTGCCCTCCATGATGAGGGCTAGCATGATCCCGGCCCCGATGCCCTTGCCGCCCGGCAGGTGTGGAATGACCTCATTGTCCGCGTAGCGCATCGCGCCGCGCATGGCCTGATCTATCGTCACTGTCATTGCAGGTTTCCTCCTTTAACGATGGGGCGGCGCTTGCCGCCCCTTTGGCTTACTTATTGCAGCACCCGCACTTCGGGAGAGGATTGTAGAGCGTCTGCGTCGTGGTCGCGGTGCCGGTGGTGACGTCTGCAACCTGCTTCGGGTAAAAGGTCGCGTTGGCATAGGTCACGATGGCGTTGTCGCCGCAGCAGCGTCGCTCCGCCTCCATCTCGATCTCGCGGTGCAGTTCGTCCTTGACGGACTCGACGTCCTGCTTTACCAGCGTGAAACTGTCCTCGGTGCGCTGGTTGTGTACGGCCTGCTTGCACAGCGCCTCACGGATGTCCTTGAGCTGCCTGTCGATATAACCGTACATCTCCAGCATCTTGCCGTCGTTGTACGCGTTAGCCTTGAGCAGCGCGATCTCGCTGTCCTTCGCGGCTAGCTTCTGTTCGCGCTCCAGCTCGTAGCGCGTGACCGGCATGTTCTCGCTGCACGTCGGCTCCTGCTGCCGCGCGGCGAGCATGGCGGCGACCGTCATGGCAGGCGTAACCGCCGCAGCAACATCAGCGACTTCCGATCTCTTGTTCTGGTTGAGGCCGCCCAGCAGATTGCCGAGCCCGCCGTTTGCCAGACTCATCGCGGCGCCGCCGATGCCAAAGCCCAGCGCGGTCCCCGCGAGTCCCTTGCTTGCGTATTCCATAAATAGTTCCTCCGAATCAAAAAGTAAGCTGGCCAGCTCCTATCCTCATTATGCGCCCTGCCGTCGGAACAAAAAACCAACTTTCCGGCCACTTTTCGGGCAAAAAACAGCCACCCCATACAGGGCGGCTGTCTTTACACATGCTCCCGCAGTACGATCACGCACCGCGCTATGATCTTCTTGACGCCGTTTACGCTCAAGCCCTCGCGCTCGGCAATTCGTTCGTGACTCCAATCATCAAGAATCTTCCGTTTCAGGATTCGCCGGTATCGCTCCGACAAAATCCATTCCTCGATCAAATGCTCCCAATCGCTGCGGCTCAGACTCGGCAGCCCCCGCAGCATAGGCTTACCTTACTTCGTTTCCAGCACCGCGATGCTGCCTTTGTTGCTCACCTTCAAGCCGAGCGCCGCGGCGATGTCGCGCACCTTGACGTAGTTCGTGCCGTCCTTGAGGATGCGCTCCACGGCGACCTCCTTGCCATCCACGATCATTTTCGATTTTTCTACCACTTCATCATCGATCCTTTCCTTAAATCTCGCCCACTGCACATTGCCGGACGTGTTGTAGTGGGTATTCACATCGTCCCCGACGAACGGCCTCGGGCACATCTTGCCGGATACATCGTAGTGCCGGATGACGTTCTCGGCTGGGATGTTGTACTGCTTCATGAGCCGCCGGATCAGCCACACGGCGTTTTCTAGTGTATGCTCATCAAAGTACCAGTCCGTGTCATACGCGCCGAGGCGCGCCGCGTTGACCTTTCTGGGGCGTACCTCCACGCCGATGGAATTCCAGTTCCGGCACTCCGGATGCTTCTGGCCGTCGCCGCAGTGCCACGCAATGTCGGACTCCTTCACACATCTGTAAATGGTGTTTCCCTCGTCAACGGCATAGTGGGCGCTGGCTCTGGCCTGCGGATTTTTGAACCACTCCGCCACGCTGGCAGCCGTGCCGAGCGCCCCGAAATAGTGTACCACGATAAATTTCGGGCGGCACCCGCCCTTGCTGTGGTTGCAGCTCGTCAGAGCGTCCTTAATTGCCGGCATCTCCTGCACCGTCCTTTCCGTCCACCGCATCCTGAAGCTTCTGGCTCTGCGTTCCGAAGTAGAACGCGATGATGACCGCGTAGATGGTCATGAAGTCCTGCGAGATTTTGCCAACGACCGCCATGTAGGCGAACACGCCCGTCAGCACCAGCGTCACCAGCGACTTCACGCTCAGCAGATTTCCAAGCCGTTTCTTGATATTATCCATCGTATGTCCCTCCATCTTCTTTGTCGTTTGGTTTTGCAAATACACGTTTTACAAGCAGGAGCAGCAGCTCCCCGCCAAAGGCCGCGCCCGCGAACGCCAGCACGTCCGAAAGGTCGCACGTCCGGTCGAGCAGCAGCGCCGCCGTCTTGACGACCATCGCCCACGCGAGTGCCGCCGTCAGCGCCCAGAGGCAGTAGTATACCAGCTCCCGCGCCATCTTGCCCTTGGTCACGCGCGACTTCTTCACGATCTTCGGCATTTCATCCACCCACCCCCAGCTTTGCCAGTGCAAAGCCGATCAGCCCCGCGATGAGCGCGGCAATGACGCCCTTCACGACCGCCTCCCAGCGGCTTCCCGGCAGCGCCTTGAGGCTTTTCACATCGGCCTTGATCTCGTTCACGTTTTCCTCGATCGTCTCCTGCTTGGTGGCCAGAACCTCCACCGAGGTCGCCAGCTGATGCAGCGCCTTGTTGTCTGCCTCCAGCTCGTCGATCCTGTGCGAGTTGCTCTTGCATCGCGCCTCCACAGAGGCGATCTGCGCCTGAATCCCGTCTTCCATCTTGTGCTCCTTTCTCGCGGGCATTGCCCGTCATGTGATTTCTTCGTCCAGTGTTACGATCAGATCCGCGCCCTTGCCCTTGGCGGACACACGGAAATACTTCGCCCCCTTCGGCGGTGCGACATTTTCGTCCGTAGAAAATGCCACAGCGGCGTTCGGGTCTTCCACTTTGGTCGGGTAGTAGGCGCTGTTTCCGAGCTGATTGTAGCTAAGTACGCTTCCCTTCAGTGAAAAGTCGGCATTGTACCACGCCAGCCTTGCGCCATATTCGTTCCATGCAATGCCGTCACCGCCGATGCGATAAATATGAACCGCGCCGCCGTCAAATGGGATAAAGCCGGTGGTCGTGAAGTGGCTGCTTGCCGACAATACACCGCTGGAGCTGAGCATCTGCCCATCCGTATACGGCGCAGAAGCCCCGCTCGTGTCCACAGCGATCGGGACAAGGTTATGATACGACACCACCTTTGTAGCCTTTGCCGTAATGACCACGTCGCCCGTGACCTTCGCGATGCGGATGACACCGGAGCTTTCCGTGTAGGCAGAGGCCGTAATATCCGTGCCGCCCATCGTGACCGAGACCGTCTTCATCGTGTAGCCGCTCGCCGCCGAAAGCGCCGCCGTATATTCCGTGCCATCCTCGGCAGCGACTGCGTCATTGCTCGTCGTCACATGCGTCAGCGTGTTCGTGATGCTGTGATAGACCGTTGCCGCGTACCCGATGGTTCTGTCCTTACCCGCGCCGTAGCAGAACGAATAGATCACCTGCTCAGACGGATTGATGACGTTGATGTTAAAGGCCGTGTCCTTGCCCGTTCCGGCCGTCTTGTCGATTGGCGCAGGATCGCCGAACGAGATTCCGTACATGGTGACGACGCCGGAGTTGTTGCGGTAAAAGCAGGCGTTCGGCGTACACATGCGCCATGCGTCAAACTGTGTGCCTTTTCCGTTTTCCACGCTGTGGAGCTTTCCGAACTGGAAGCAGTGATTGTGCCCGTGGACATTTGCGACGAACTTCGCCGCGTTTTTCCCCTGAAAATTGATCCGTTCTCCTCCGACAACGGCTACTTCTCCATTCACATATGCCTTTACGATGTTTCCCGCGGGATACGCGCCGCCCAGATCGAGCGGATAGTGCGCCAGCACGAGGATGCCCCACTTGGCGGCATCGGCCTTGCCTCCCACATCACTCAGCGTCTCCGCAAACCACATCAGCTGCGCATCGGAGAAGATTTTCGGGGCACTTGCGCCTCCCGTCGTCTCGCCCTCGCATGCGTTCAGACAGATCACGCGCAGCTTTCTGTCCGGAAAGTCCCGATAGCAGTAGCCGTATTCCGTGCTTCCGTAGACCGCGCCCTCGTTGTATTTCCAGATGTTGTTTTTCAGGAATGCCGCGCCGACAAGCGTGCTGTACTCTCCGGTGTCGTGGTTTCCGACCGTTCGGAACTGCGGCACATCGCGCCATGCCTCACCGAGCCAGCCGTTGATCTCGTCAAACTGTGCCTGCATCAGTTCGGTCGTGGTCTTTGCGTTGCCGAACGTCACATCGCCGAGCATACATGCAAAATCGAGCCTCGGCAGACTGTACGCCAGCACCTTGAGCGCCATGCAGGCGTGCAGATTTCCGGCGTTGATGTTCGTCTGCCAGCCGTCTGTCTGTGGACCAGTGTGGTGAAAGTCGGAGACCGCCGCAAATACGATGCTGTCGTCTTTCAGCACTGCCTTGACCTTCTCCGCCACCGAAAGCGCCTCCGCCTTCACATAGTCCGGAATCTCCGCGTGCTGTATGCTTTCTTTTGCCGAAATCGCATCCACCGCATCTCCGAAGCCCTTTGCGTCGTCCCAAGCGAGCTTTGCCGCCGAGCCGGTTTTCGCGCGAATCCGGTCTGCCGTGTGGGTCAGCGCCGCACCGTTTGTCAAATATTCACTCAAAACGACGCACCTCCCGCCGAAGGAACGGTCTCCGCCGTCCAGACTCCGTTCACGACCCGCAGGAACTTTCCGTTGTCCACCGCCGTCACCGCCGGCGTCCCCGGTTCTCCTTTCGGGCCTCGTTCTCCGGCAGGGCCCTGTTCACCGCGCGGCCCCTGCACGCCGGGATCGCCCTTGTCGCCCTTCGGCCCTTGTGCTCCGTTCATCACGTTTGCGGATGTCGTGCCGTTTCTGTCCTTGATGATGATCTTCGCGCCGCCATTGATCGGCGTGACCGTCGCCTCCGGGCTGTATCCGTCTTTACCGGCTGCTCCGTCCGCGCCCTTCTCGCCGCGAGACGGCTTCTGCGTGTCGATGTCGCCAAGATACCAGTTCCCGTTTGCACCGATGGTCGGCGTGATGCCGTCCTTTCCGGCGGGGCCGGTCGCTCCGCCACCGCCCTCCGGCACGACGTACACGCCTTCCAGCCCCGGAAATTTGATTGATTTTAATTCTTTTTCTGCCATGTATTCCACCTCACTTTCCGTATATCGACACAACAATCTGCCCCGAGAACTTCGTGCCCTGTAGTGCGCTCATGATGATGATCTCATCCTGTCCGACCGCGCAGCTCAGGTTTTCGTTGTATGTCACGATTGCCTGGAACCCGTTGTGTGACGCCTGCTTAACAAGGCTTTTACCATCTGACCAGAAAGCGGCGAGCACGACGCCGCTCTCCGTGACCTCCTCCAGCTTTATCCCGCTGAGTACGCTGCACTCAAGTATGCTTGTAAAGCCGTCCGTGTTTGGTATTCGCAGCCCGTTTCCGCCGCTTCCTGGCATGACGAGCCTCATGGATTTAATCGTATTTTTGATTGGCTCGACGTGCACGGACGAGAATCCGATATAGTCTCCTGACGGCGTGATGTTCTGCTCTGTTTCTTTCGGCGTCACGCTGCACGCCTGAAGCTTCGCGCCCTCCACTGTCACTGTGCCGAGCCCGTAAAACGTGGCATCCGTCTTGCTGATGGTCTGCCTGCTCGTCGTCGGCTTTACCGTCCTGTCTTGCAGCCTTGCCGCTTTGATTGTCATATCGCTTGCGAGATAGCGCCGGCCTTTGATGGTCGTCGGCAGCGTGGACGGCGCAACCTCCCACCCGCTGAAGCTCTCGATCTCCCCCGTGAACTTGCCTCCCGCTCCGTATGCGGTGTATCCCGCAAGCATCTGTTCCGCTCCGCCCGTTGCGTCCGCCGTGTTTGTCCCTACGTTGATTCCATCCACGGCCTGTGTCAGCTCGTCGATCGTCTTTTTCCCGCTCACCCCGGCTTTTCTGCGCACGGCATCTGCCAGTGTTTCCAGCTTCGCCTTTGTAACAACTACCTTCGCCATCAATACGCCTCCGTGTCTCCATTAGGCAGCGCTGCCAGCACCGCCTGCACAAGCTCCTCCTTGTCTGCCTGCGTAAAATAATCCGTCCCCTTCACCGGCGTTTTTCCGTTCGTTCCCGCAGGCCCTTGCTGCCCATTCGCTCCGGCAGGCCCTTTGATGTTCACGGGCTCTGGATTCACGAGCCCGCCGTCGTTCGTCCAGCTGATAACGCCCTCCGCGCTGACGGACGGCGTGAACGTGTATCCGTTCTGCCCGCTCGTTCCGGTCCCTTCGGTCGTCAGCGCCCGGATGGTGATGTTTCCGTTTCCGTCATCCTCGACGACTGTCTGGAAGCTGTCGCCCTTCGGCCCCTGCGCACCCTGCGGCCCGGTCTCGCCGTCCTTTCCGTCTGCTCCGTCTCGTCCGGCCGGTCCCTGCGGTCCGGCTTCTCCCCTTGGCCCTGCCGGACCCATGACGTTCCCGAGATCGATCTTCGCTCCGTCCGTCAGCGTGAAGATCAGATGCCCCGCGTCCGATACCTCCACGGCCTGTATGCCGCGCGAGATCAGCCCGTGGATCGTCACCATCACGCTTTCCGGGATCTCTATTTTCATAGCCTCGCCTCCTTACTCCACGCGCGCGACGTTCCCGCTCGCGAGCGTGGTTTTGTCTCCATGTGTGTACAAAATGTCGTAGCGGTACAGCCCCCGCGGGAACTTCGCGCTGACGTCCTCCGTGAAGTCGAGCGTCACCGTGTTTCCCACAATGCCGGAAAACACGAACTGCTGCACCTGCGTCCGCATCCGGTCGTAGAAGGTGATCTTCACGCTGTCCGACGCTCCGACCGTGACGGCCGCGCCGTCCTGGTCCTCCAGCTCCAGCCGGAGGCGAAGGGAGAACGTGTCTCCCTCATACCAGCAAATACACCCGTTCGCAATGCGCGGGCTGACCCGCGCCGCCGGGATCACATTGCTTGCGCTCACTTGTTTTCCCTCCGTTTCTTGTTTGCCTCCTGCCGCCACTTGATCATGTTGTCGCGGGCCTTGTCCCCATCGCCTCCGATGGCCTTGTAGGCGCTGATGTACGCTCTCTTGAGCCGTGCGGCCTCGTCTCCGCTCGCCGCCAGCCAGCGCTCCTTGAAATATGTCGTGAGCTGGCTGGACAGCGTCCCCTTGTCCACGCCGTGTTCCATGTAGTACTTCGCGACTTTCCTGGTGTCTGCCGTAACGCCTTTCTCCACGGCGTCAAAGAACTTGCCGTACTTCTTCCAGTCCTTCCCGCCGTTCCATTCTTCGAGCATCCAGTAGACATCATGCTCATCGGCGTCAAAACACATCTTCAGCATCGCGCCGACCGCCTGATCGTCTGCCTTGCCGCTCTTGTAGTCCTCCTTGAGCTGGCTTCGCAGTGCGCTGTCGATCTCGCCTTCCGCTTCCTTCTGCGTTTTTCCGCCCTCGACCGCCGCCGCAATAGCCGCCTGCCGCAGCCCTGCATAGTTCGTCGGATCCGTGCGCGCCGCATTATACAGTTCCGTCCATCCGCCGGACCTTTCGCCCACATACCGGAGGTACGCGTTCATGTCGGCACCCGTTTCCATCAGCTCGTCGAGCTCCTCACGCTCCTCATCGTTTGCCATCATGTTGTAGTAGTACAGCACCTTCCCGCTGTCCTCAATGTCAAAGGACAGAAGCAGCTGCATCTTGAGCTCCTTCGCTGTCGCGTCATCGGTCTTCTTGATCTTGGACATGGCCTTGATGAGCTCATAGCTGTCTCTCTGGTCAACGCCACCGGCGCGCATCGCCTCATACGTCTGCGTCGCCTTCTCGCTCAGTGCGCCGAAGCCCGCCTCGACCCACGCCTGCGCCTCCGGCGTCGCGCTCTTTCCGAACAGCATCGTCCGCCAGGCGGCGTTCGCCTTGTCTCCCTCGCGGTCGGTGTAGATCGGATACTGAAGCCGCCCGTCCGCCGTATAGCTGCCCTGCCGCTTCAGGGCGCTGATGCCCTGCCACATTTTTTTGACCTGCCCGCCGCCGAACGGCAGCAGCCAGTATGCCGCCGGGTTTATAAGCTCTTTTCCGACCTTCGCCAGCTTTTCCTCGTCCGTCGCGGTCTCCGAGTCCAGCGCCGTCAGAATGTTCTTTACATTCGGCATGGAGCTGGAGAAGGGGAGCTTGCCGCCGCCCATCAGATTCCCGATAAACGGCGCTTCCTGCCCGACGTTCACCGCCATATCCCGAATGGTCCCGATCGCGCTCTCCGGCTCCGACTCCTTGATGAGTCCGCCGCCCATGGCCGCGTCCACCAGATTGTTGAGTTCATATCCCGTCAGATCGCCCACCGTGTCGTTGACGATCCCCAGCGGGTCGAGCATCGGCCGTCTCCCGATGAAGTGCTCGTACACCTCGTTGTAGATGTACCCACCGATCAGGAACTTAAAAAGCGCATAGGCCAGTGCGAACATGCCCTTCTTTCGCATATCGCGCGGAAGGTCCTTGAAAAGATACGAGAAGGTATTGTTCACCTCAAGTTGGAACTGTGTAAACATTTTGAATATCGGATTCCTTGATTCAAACATTGTCGGCATCGCGCCCTTCGAGCGGTCTGCCATCACGTTTGCCGCGAAGTCGTCCGCCTCGCGCATCGCCTCCTCCTCGCTCATGCCGCGCGCGATGTTCTCCATGTACCGCGCCCGGACAATGGTGTCTGCCGAGAACGTGTCGATCCAGTCCATCGGCTTTGACAGTACCGCGCTCGCGCGCTGCTGCCAGGTGCGGACAAGCGGATCACTTCCGCGCCGGTTTACGAGGAAGTCACTCCGTTCTACAAAGCCGTCGTCTTTCGTCCATCCCTTGAGCGTCTGCCCCATCGCCTTGAGCACGGATGTCGTCTTGAGCTGTGCTCCTGCCTGCGTGATGACGCCGAAGTTTGTCAGCCACGACGCCGGGTTGACCGCGACCATGTTTGCCGCCACGCGGTTCTCCCATGATTTGAGCAGATTGTATACCTTGCGCCCGGCAAGACTTTCAATGCCTCTGTCGTATTTGCTTTTCTTGTTTGCCAGCAGATTTGTGTATTCGTCCAGCTCGATCGCGAAGTTTGAAAGCGAAAAGCGTCCCTTGTCCATGATCTCCTTGATCTCCAGTTCCTTCTGGTGCTCTGTCAGATCGTCTCTTGCCCGGACGTCGTCCACCCGCTCCCGCAGTCCCTCGTCCGATGTGCGGTATCGCACCTGCTGCGCAAGCGCCCGCAGATTCTGAATGACGTCTGTGTAGCAGATCACGCTCGCCGCGCCCTCCACGTACTTGTCAAAGCCCTCCACCGCGTCATACGCCGTGTCAAATCCGATTCGCTCCAGCGCATTCCCGAAGTAGGCGATACCAGGCTTGAAAGTGTGCGTCAGGCCGCTGATGGTCGTCGGCAGGGCCGATACCTCCGCGTCGATGCCGAGCGCCTTTCCCATCAGCCCCAGAATGCCGTCCGTCGTCCCCGGCTGGAAGTGCGGGAAATAGCCCTGCCGGTAGTTGATCGGCTCATAGCCGTTTCGGATGCGCACGTCATTCATCTGTTCAAAGAGTCCGTCATAGATCTTCCGGAACGTCTCCACGGCGTTTTCGATCTTCGCCCTGTCCAGCCCCGGACTCGTTGCCCACAGATCCAGCACGATCTGCCGCCATTCGTTCAGCGTCTTGCCGTCCCGGTCCTGCGCCCGCGGGTGCTGCTCGAGATACCGGATGTTGTCCTGCGCCTCGCCCAGCAGCTGCACCGCATGGGCCTCGCTCACGGCGTCGCCCTTGTTGGCCTTCCGGCTTAAGTCCAGCGCCTTGACCTGCTCGCGCAGCTGGTTTTTCAGCTTGTTCGCGTTCGCGCTGGCCGTCCGGACGGGCTCAAAGTACGTCCTGTTGATGATCTCCGCGTCCGCCTCCGGGAAAATGTCCCGGACATTGCGCGTCATCGTCTCCCGGCTGTACTGGATGCCGGCGGCTTTGTCCTTCGCCTGGTCCGCGTTCTTGAGCGCCGCGTCTGCGGTCGCGAGCCTCTGCGCCTTCTGATAGCGCCTCCAGTCCGCGATCTTCGCCGCCGCCGCGTCATAGTCTGCCTTCGCCTCGTACATAGCCAGGATGCCCTTTGCGTTCTCCATGCCCTGCACGTCCTCCGGCGCGAGATCACCGCGCAGCAGCCGGTTTAGAACGTTGTTGTCCTCCGCCGTCAGCAGGTTCTTGGATGCGGCGCGTTCATACGTCCGGCGCAGCTTCTTGAGGTCTGCGTAAAGCCCCTTGACCTCATCCAGCGTCGTGGGGACGGCCCGCGCCTGCTTCTGCCGCATCCGCGCCTCGGCATACCGCCGTGCAACGCGCAGCGAGCCCAGCATGTTCTCCACGCTCGCCTCATAGTCATTCTTGGCCCAGCGCTTGAATTCCTCCGCTTCTTCCCCGTGGAACTCGTCCAGCGACCGCTGCACCCTCTCGATGCGCTTGGACACCTCAAACATCTGCATCAGCTGATCCGCTGGGTGCGTCACGCTTGCCGGGAACAGCTCCGGCGCCATCTCCCGCATCTGGTTGTAGGCAGTGTCCACCGGCAGGCCGCCCTCGTCTGCAATGCGCAGCCGCCCGAATGCCGCCCTGCGGAAATCGTTAAAGTCCGCAATGTCTGCCCGATCCGTCTCCGACAGCGTGACCTTCAGATCGCGCAGCCGCGTCTTCACGTCCTTGTACTCGTCGTAAAATTCCGTGTCCATCTCCACGCCGCGTCTGTAGGACTCCTCAAAGTTCCTGTCTACCGTCTCCTGCGAGATCCTGCCGGTCTGGAGATATTCGTTCATCATTTCTTCAATGGCAGGCTTCAAGACCTCCTTCCGCGCCGCAAACGGCATCGAGAGCGTCTGCTGGATGGCCGCTGCCGTCTGCCCGCGCACCCCGCGCAGATAGTCCTGCGCTTTCTTCGGAATGCTGTCCATCGTGAAAGCGGTCGTCCCCTCTGCGCCGGCGTCAGATTCCGCTACCGAATAGCGGAACTGGCTGACCGACGGTGCGTTGCTCACTTCCGGCAGTGTGCCGTCGTTAAAGTAATTGCGGATGTCCTGCAACACCTTGTTCGCGTGTGTTCCGTACGGATACTCTGTGCTGGAGATCGTGTTGCCGCTTGCGTCGTCAATGTCCAGAATGACCTCGCCGCGCTCCTTGCTGATGAAGTCGCTGAGCGAGTCCATCTGTGCCTTCGTCGGCATGACGGCAAGGTTGATGCCGCCGCTTTCCGGGGAAATGCGGATGTTGCCCTCCTGCATGAAGCGCACCATGCCGCCCGTGTAGTCTCCGCCGCCGTAGTCCTCGCCGAGCGCGTCAATGATGTCCCTGTGATCGACGCTGCGGTATCCGCCGGAGCCGCCCTCGTGCCGTCCGGAGAAGTCCAGCCGCGCACCGTTCAGCAGAACATAGCCCGTCTCGCTCCACTTGTATGTCCGCCCAAAATAGGCGAGTGCAGTCTTGTCGTTTTCCTGCGGCGTTGCTGTGGTATCGTCAGCGGAAAATTTTGCATTCATAGCCTGATCCGCTATTTGGACGACGGAAGAAAATTTCTCTCCCGAGATGTTGACACCGTTTCCTCGGTAGGATATACTACCAATAGAACCATCACGCAGAAGCCCTCGGGACGTTACTGTAAGCCCGAACCGGCGAAGAAGCGGGACGGTTCTTTTTTTGTCCGCAAACAGGACATCGCTCTGTGAAACGAACGATGCGGGGTTTTCTTTTGCGTATGCGCTATTTACCTTCTGCATATCGCTCAGAACAAAACCGTTCTCCTTTGGCCTCAGGTCAAGTACTGCGAGGACAGGCTGACCGTCCTGCGTGTTGATCGAGCCAAACAGCACCAAACGGCTGTTCCCACCTTTCCCAGCGCCTTTGCTTTTCAAAATCAGGATTGGGTCATCCAGCAATTCCGGAATCTTTTGAATCTCGCGTATTGTCATCTCCGGGTGCTCTTTCAGGATGGTACTGATTTTGTCGCCATTCATGTAGATGTCACTTTCGATTGCGCCGAGTCCCTGCATTGTCTCGCCCGTAGAACCCAGAGTAAACGACTCTCCTTCCGGCATCCCCTCTCGATACCATTCCGCGACATCCGCGCTGAATCTTTTATCGACCGAATACTTCTCCGGCGGGCCTCGTGTCCCGCCGTTTTCTTCTGCCTCCTGCTGGGTCTCCTGCGCCCGCTGGGCGGCTTTTTGTATGATCTTTGCCTTCTCCTCCGGAAACCGGTCCATGCCCGCGTAGGCGTCCGCGCAGATCTCCTCGATGTCCGCATCCAGCTCCGCGCCGTCGTAGCAGCCCTCGTATGCCTCGGCATACCGCTGTGCAAGCTCCCGAATGCCGCTATCTCCCAGCTCGTCTGCCAGCACCGCCCGCACGCTGTCCAGTAGTCCCGGCGTATCCTGCACCTGCCGGTGGAACGCCTCGTGGTCTGCAAGCTGCTGAACGCTCCATTTCTTCGCCGTCGCGTTGACCCATACCGAATTGCCTGCGGCCACGCCGTCTGCGTACCGCGTGACCTTCGCCCGCTGGTTCTCCACGCTGATAGAGCCAACCGTAAAATGCACATCCGTAAAGCCTGCGCCCCGGAGCGTCCCGGCGGCGGCCTTCATGCCGTCGGTCCATGTGCTCTGCGGCGCCTCGCGGAAGCTCCGCTGCGCCGAGCCCTTGCTCAGCCCGATGTCCTTTCCGCTCAGGTACGGCTGTCCAGCAGCGCTGACGCGATTTTCGAGGCCAATTCTTTCCGCGACTGCTCGCCCCGCTGCGGATCGCGCCGCTGTGCCGCCTGCGCTGCCTGCCACTGCTCCAGCCTGCTTTCCGGAATCCATACCCGCATTCCGTTTGCCGCCGTCATCAATACGCGCGGCTCCTGCTTTTTCGCCATTTGCAATCTCCTTTCCGGCGCTCCACGCCTCGTCTGCCAGTGCCTTGTCAATGCCCTGTGCGGCTCTCTGCGCCGCTGTGCGGCTCATTCCGCTTTTACCGTACTCGTAAGCCGCGTTCACCGCCTCGGCGTACTGCTGCGTGCTCTGCGCCCCGCTGTACCCGGAAAGCAGCACGCTCGTCATCCGCTCGTCATAGCCGTACCGCTGCGCAGCCTCGCTCAGTGCCCGGTCCGTGTCCTCACGGCTTTCCACCTCAAACTGCCGCTCTGCACGGGCATCCTCTGCCTGCCAGCGCGCCTGTGCGTCCAATGCGCCGCTGACCTCCGCCTTGTTCAGCTTCTCAAAAGCCGCATCCGCTGCGTCCGCCTCCGCGTCGTTGATCGCCTCTGTGTATTCTTGCGCCCGCACCTGCGACACTTCTTCCGCATCCCGCGCCCGCGCGTCCCGCTCCTCTGCATACCTGCTGTAAGCCTGAAAGTTCGCCTCCCGCTGTGCAGCTTCGGCCTCCGCCGCCACATCCGGCGGCACGGGCATTGTCGGCTGTGCAGGCGGCACCTGTACCGCCTGCTCTGCTGCCGTCGTTCCAAAGGCGTCCTGGATCCTTTTCTGCGTCTGCTCCGGCGTCATGCCCTCTGTGAGCGCCTGTGCCGCCGCTGCCGCGCCTTTCCCGCCTGCATCCCCCGGCTGTACCGGTGCGGGCGGCACGCCCTGTGTTCCCTCTGCCAGCGCCGCAGACGCCTCCTGCATCAGCTTCTGTGCTTCTGCCGCAGCCACGCCGCCTGTCCCGGCTGCCGCCGTCGAGGCCGCCGAAGCTGCTGCCGTTCCGGCATCCGCTCCCGGGAGTATCGAAAGCAGGTTGTAGTCGATGCGGTCGAGCGCCGCCACCATCTGATTGACGAAGTCCTGCTGGCCTGCGTAGTATGTTCCCTGCACATCCGCCTTGAGGCCCTGCACCGTCCTGCGCAGATCCTCGACGGCCTGTGTGAATTCCTCCTCCGTTCTGAATTTCCTTCCGCCGTCAAGGTGCTTGCCGATTGCGTCCAGCTGCTGCGAAATCGTCTCGTACTTCTGCTCCACGGCTGCGCTCGCCATCTTGGTTTCGCGCATCGTGTTCATGTATCCGCTGACGAGCGAGAACAGGAAGGCCGTTCCAAGCTCCGTCGCGATCTCGTTCGCGCTCTTTTTCTCGCTCCCGAGCATCGCGCTTGTTGCAACGCTCGTGCCGGAAAAGGCGTATGCGCTCGCGCTCTGCCGCACGAACTCCCAGAACGGCTTGCTGTTTCCCGTTTTTCGCAGCCAGTCCGCCATGTTCGTGGAGATAAGCCCGGATACGAGCGCACCGGCCGCGCCGCCCGCGCCGCTTGCGAGGATGTCCTGCGCGTATGCGCCGCCGGTCTTCTCTCCGGTCGCCGCCGCGCCTGCTCCCTGAATGGCCTCTCTCGCCGCGAATGTCAGCGCCGACTGCCCCATCGAAAGCGCCGTCCTGCCGAGCGTCCCGAGCTGTGCCGCCTTCTTTCCGATCAGTGCACCGCTTGCCGCGCCGACGCCCTTGCTGATGCCTCCCATCAGCGCAAGCGATCCTGCGATCTGTCCGGCCGCGCTCAGCGCCGGATTCTGCGCCTTTGCCACCTGCACCGAGCGCATGTATGCCTCCCACGCCGGATTCTCCGCGCCCGTTGCCGCTCCGATGACCTTCTCTGCCGACCGCAGCCCAAGTCCCTCCGCGAAGCCCTCGGTGACCGCCGTTGTTTTCTCAAAGAGGCGCGAGTAGAGCATGTTGTAGATCTGCTCCCACTCGTCCGCGCGGTCCATGTCTCCGCTCCGCACCGCCTCGATGTACGGCGCGAAGGCGTATGGTGCGCGGTCCATGCCGCCGAAAATTCCGCTCCCGCCGCGCTGCGTTTCGAGAATGCCTCTCGCCGCCTGCTTCTGCTCCGGCGTCCATTCCTCCGGATAAAAGGCCAGTGCATAGATCGCATCTTTTTTCCGTTCAAGCTCCTGCGCGGTCATGGCCTCGTTCGCCAGCGTCGCGGCGTTCTGCTTTTTGACCTTCATTTCCCGCAGCGCCTCGTCCATCTCCGTCAGCGTCATCGGCTTTGTGCGCCCTGCGTTCACCGCCTCGTATGCCCCGCGCAGCTCCGGAAGCCCCTCCGGGTCACCCGCCTGCATCGAAAGCGCATAATCCCGCGCCCTTTCAAGCTGCTCGATCTGCCGCTGCAGCTCATACTGCGTCCGCTTCCCGCCGCGCGCCTGATCCTGCCGCACCGTCTCCCATGCCGGATCTTCCTGAGACTGTGTCAGATATTCCGCGCTGCCCTTCATGCGCAGCGTCCGCAGATACCCGCTCTGCTGGTCATGTTCGATCGTCGGCTGCACCTGTGCCGACTTGACCTCACGTGTCCGCCGGTACCCGCTCTGCTGATCATGGTCGATTGTTTTCGCGGCGCGGCCCTGCGGCTCCCGCTGCTGCATCGCCATCAGATACCCGCCGACTTGGCTGCTGCCCACGGCGTCCGCCGCGCGGCTGTAGCGTTCCTGGGCTTCCGCCGCGCGCTTGTATCGCTCATACGCCGACTCATACATAGCCCGCGTCATGGTTCGGTAGTTCGGATTGAACTCACCGTTCTTTACGTTCCGGCCGCCGCCGTTTGCCTCGAACTGCCGCAGCGCATCAAGGCCGCTGCGCCACGCGCCGCCGGAGCTTCCCTCCGTCTGAGCCTCGCTCTGCGTCTGCCGTCCGCTCCGTGCCTCATATTCCCGGAGCGCATCCAGCCCTGTCCGTTTCTTTGCCATCTCGTTCTCCTTACTCCAGCGGGATACCGTACCCCGCCTTGTTCAGTATTGCCGCAAGCTCGTTGTACTGTTTTCTGCCCTTCGCATCGCTGAGATTCAGCTGCCCCGCCATGCTCACAAACAGTTCATACGCCTTTTCCGGCTGTCCTGCCGCGATCCACTCTCTCAGCCCTCGCTTGAGCTGATCGTATGTCTTCGCGGCCGCGCCGCCCGCGCCGCCGCTGTTGTAGGTGTTGTCGATGTATCCCTTGCCGTTTCCGGTGCCGGCCTTGCTTCCGCTTCCGCCACTTCCTCCTCCGCCGCCGGAGGCCTTCGCCTGCTGCGACTGCCAGAATGCCTGCTCCCGCGCGGCCTTCTGCGCCCAATAGCTCAGCTGATCGGAGTACTGCGTGTAGTCGCGGCTCCACTCGGAGTCGTATGCGCTCCGCGCGTCGACAAGGTCGCTGTAGTAGTCCGATACCGTGTCGCGGTACTTGCTGTAGTCCATGCTCTCGCGTCCCTCGACAAGCCCGTACCGGTTGTAGAGGTCCTGTCCCTCGTCGCGATACCGGCCATACGCCCGGTCGTAGAGATCCGGCACAATGTCGTTGAGGCTCTGGAGGTACGCATTGTACGCCTGCTGGCCCACCTGCTCCGAGTAGGTCGAGCCGTAGCCGCCCGTCAGACTCGCCGCCTGCCCCATCGTGTCCTCCATGGCCTGCCGGCCGAGCCTCTGGTACTGCTCCTTGTACTGCTGATAGAGCGCATCCTTATTGAGGTCGTACTGGAACGGCTTCCGGTTCGTGATCTGGTCGTAGAGCTTATCCAGCTCCGCGTCCCAGCGCGACTGATATGCCCCCGGCCTCCGGCTCTGCACCTGCTGCAAATACGCCTTTGCCTGCGACACCGCGCCGGAAGGGGAGTATCCCCGTTCGAGCGTTCCGAGCCTGCCCGCCGTGTAGTCCGAATATCCCGGCAGCGTGTTTCGGCTCGCATAGCCGCCCTGATAGCTCTGCGTGGTCTGATTTCGGTTCACGAGCGTCGATTTGTACTGCCCGTCCGGGCCGACGCTGTCAATGCGGTACGTGCCGCCCGCTGTCACGACCTCGTCGCCCACGCCAAGCCCGGCAGGGGCCTTGCCGTTCTCATTTACCCTGTAAAGCGCCATCTTCCTCCGCCTCCTTCTTCTCCGGCGGCGCCGCCGCCTCCGCCGCCTCCTGCATCTGCACGATGCGCTCCAGCTCCGTCCGGACGCTGTCCAGCACCAGCTGCGCCACGATCGGCGGCAGCTTTGATTCATTCAGCGCCTCGGCGACCTTCCGCCGCAGCGTTTTTACCTCTTTTACCATCATGCTTCCTCCTTCGTGGTCTGCGTCACGTTTCCCGCAGTGCCGATTTCCGCACCGTTGAATTTCAGGCTCGTCCCCTTGATGCTGATCGCGCCGCTTGCCGCGATCTGGATGTATGCGCTGTTGTCGCTCAGCGCCAGATACACCGCGCCGCTGTCCGCCAGGATACGCACCGCGCCGTAGCTGAAAAGCTCCATCGCCGTGTATGCCGTCGATGCGCCCGTGATGCTGATATACCCGCGGTTTCCGATGTTGAGATCGAGCGACGTGAGCGAGCCGTACTTGTCTACGCTTACCGCCGCCGCCAGCGCCGAAAGCTCCGCCACATCGTCCACCAGCGACTGCAGCTGCGTCTTGATGCTGGAATAGCCGCCGGCAGCACTTCCGATCAGCAGATCGTTTGCCTTGACCGTTCCGCTGATGTCCGCGCCCGTCGCGGTCAGCTTCCCGTCCGCGTCCACCTTGAAGGCGGACTTGATGGAAAGCCCGCTCGTCCCGAAATACAGCCCCGCGCCGCCCCATGTGTTGTCGGTTCGGTATATGCTGCTCTCGGAGATGCTCCACGGCCCGAAGCTCGATCCGGCCGCCGCCGTGATCTGTCCTGTCAGTTTCGCGCTGTATGCCTCCAGCGTGCCGGCAGGGAAGTGGAGCTTTTTCTCCGACAAATAGGCAACCTCGCTCCCGTCCTGCCAGAAGCTCACGCGCCCCGGCGTCACGGTCACGAGCTCGTTGCGGGACTTGTCGATCACCTCGTTCTCGTTCGCGACCGTCGTCTCGATGTTTCCGACGCCCACGCCGTACACGGGCTTCACGCCGTCGTAGTACAAAAGCCCCGTTTTGACATACTGCTTTGAATTTACGGCGAACGCATTGTTCACGCCCGCCGCGTATTCGTAGAGCTGCCGGATGCCGAACTCGTTTCCGTCCACGGTCATGCTGGCCTCCTGCCAGTACTTCCCGAAGTCGGAGACCGCCACATAGTTCCCGCTCAGCTTGAGCCGGAACGCCTCGGAGTTCTCAGCCGCGAAGTCCGCCGTCTTGATGATCAGCGTCTTGAGCGCCGCGTACCCGGCAAGCTCCGTCTGCCGCTCCTGCTCTGCAAGGCTTTCTGCGTCGATCGCCTGCGAGATCTCCGTCAGCACCGCGCCCGCCGACCAGTCCGCCCCATTGAGCGTGTCGGTCATCTGCATCAGATACCGCCGCAGGCCGTCGAGCTGCTGCGCGGCGTCCCCGCCGCTCATCGGCGGGTATTGTAATGTCAGACTGCCCATGCTGCCACCTCAGAGCCTGATGTACGGTGCAAACATGCGCGGCATGTTCGTGCGGTTGTAAAAATCCTGATACGCCGTGTAGTATGCGTTGTACTTTGCCATCGCGTTGTTGTACCGCGTCATCTCGCCATTTGCGTCCGCGATCTTCATTTCGAGATACCAGCGGTAGATTTCGTCATACGGCCACGGCACGCGCAGCACTGTGTCCAGATCGACTGCCTCCGGATACCCTGCGAACGTTTGTTCATCCTGCACCGGCTGCGTGCATCCGCACCATTCCCGGTCAAACGGGTCGCGCGTCCGCACCCACGGCTCGCATACGGGATTCCCGCTCGCGTGTGTTTTTTCGATTTCTAAATAAACGACGCCGTCCAGCTCGCTCAGCCAGCGGACCTTGTCGATGTTCTCATATTGATTCGGCGTGAGCCGGTCTACGGCTTCAATCGCCTCTCGGATTGTCATTGCTCACTGCCTCCTTTTTCTGAAAAAGGGGCGCTTGCGCGCCCCTCCGTATCACTGCTTCTGCATCGCGCTCACGCGCTCGAAAAGCTCTGCCTCCTGCATCTGCGCGTGCTCCAGCACCTCGGCCACCGCCAGCGGCACCTCCACGGGCTTGCCGCGCGGCACCTGATATGCCTTGCCGTTGATGCAGACAAATTCAAACTGCTGCTCCGTCTCGGAGGCACGCTGCAAAAACACAGTCTTCGTCGCCGCTGCCTTCGGCGCCTTAACTTCTTCCTTCGGCTCTTTTACCTCTGCCATGCTTGCCCCTCCTTAGTTCTTCTCGTCGGTTTCGGAATATTCCGAAGTGCTTTCTACGCGCACCATGCGCTCCGGGTACAGGATCTTCGTCGCGGTCGAGAACTTGTAGCCGATCGTCGAGAACTGGTTCAGCGGGCCGCCGGCCTGCTCCTTGCTCTTGATGATCATTTCAAGGCCGCCGCCCTCCGGGTCGATCATGCCGAATGCGTCCTTGCCGAGGAACAGCGTGGAGTACACGCATAGGTTGCCGCCGGTCTTCGTCGGGCAGGTGCTGTCGCACCATACCTTCGCCTCAGTGGTCTCGACAAAGCGCACGCCGTGCAGCTCGCCGATCTCGCCGTCAAACAGCGGCCGCACGTCCGCGTACTTGTGCGCCTCGATCCAGTCCTTGTTCTCGCGGATGTCAAACGTCACGGACGGGTGGATGATGGCAATGTACTTGCCGTCGATCTTCGGTGCCTTCTGCTTCTTGAGCGTCGTCACCGCCTTGTTGACCTCCGTCGGCGTCAGACGGGAGGTCTTGTCCATCGCCGCGCGGCTCTCCACCTTCGTGTGCTCTCCTGCGGCGCTGACCTTGTCGCAGTACTGCACGTTCTTGCCCGCAGCCAGCGTGTCGCGGACGAGCTTGTCCTGCGTGGTGCCCGCCGAGGCGCCCAGCTCCTCGGTCGCGCCGAGGATCACGTTGTCGATCGCGTGCAGCTCCAGCTGGTCGGACACCGTGACGTAGGTGCCGTGCTGCACGATGGCGCTCGTCATGCTCGACTGGCCGAACTTCTGTCCTGTCGGGATCACGCCCTCCTGCAGCGCCGGCGCATCCGCCAGCGTGTTCCACTTGCGCCACTCGACACTCTTGCCGCGGCCCTTCGGCAGCGGCTGCTTTCGAGCGAACTGCGCGTGGATCAGATTCGGCCGCGCGTTCTCCAGCAGCTCCGTGTCGTAGTAGATCTTCATCGTGGACGAGAGATCGTTCGGCGCCGAGAACGCCGTCTTGTCTCCCGTGTATGCGTTTACGTAGGTATCGGTCGCATTGACCAGCGTGCCGGCGTCCGGCGGCGCGAAAAATACCTGAAATGCCTTGCCAAAAAGTTTCATTTATGCTCCCTTCCCGGGGCTTATAAAACGATGTTTTCGCCCCGTCTCACCCTTGCGCGAATTTCCTCGCGCTGCTGCCTCGTGAGCTTCCGAGGATCGAACTGTACAGGGACTCCGGCGCCTGCGTTTGCCGCGCCCTCCTGTGGGCGCATGCCGTTTGCCTGAATCCCGGCCACCGCCTGCTGCTGCGCCGCCTGTGCGACCATGCGCGTCCGCGCGGCATTGATCTCCTGCTGGTGCAGGACTTCATAAGCCGTGCGCGCCGGAACGCCGTTTGAGACGAGCCTGCCGAAGCTCGGGTTTGCCAGCTCCACCGCCAGATCTGCGCCGGGGTACAGCGCCTGCACCTCGGCAAACTCACCGACGATGCGGTCAAACTCTGCCCGCCGCTGCATCTCGCCCTGCGCCATCGCGTTCTCACGCTGGAGCGCCGCGTTCTGCCGCTCCACCTGCTTCATGTGCATCAATGTCTCCAGCGGGATGCCCTTTTCCAGAGCCTCCTGCTCATAGAGCCGCTTGTCGTCCGTCAGCATCCTGGTCAGCGCGTCGTAGTCCACCTTTTCCGGGTCGGAGACGTCGATGCCGTACTGCTGGCCGAGCACATCGAGAATGGGGGAGAAGCGGCTGATCGTGCGCTTGGTGCCCTTGAGCCGCTCCGAGACGGCAGCCTTCACGCTGCGCTCGTAGTCAGCCTTGTACCTGCCCTTGATCAGATCCTCAAAGCTTTCTTCCTGCTGCACCTGAGCGACGGGTGCTGTCTGGCCTGCCTCCGGCGCTCCGGTTGCCCCGTTCTGGCCTCTGCTCATGTCCGGCTGGGCGGGTGCCGCAATACTGCCCGTGCCGCCGTCATCGGCGGCGAAAAACTGGAATGTAAATCTGTGAAGCATAGCGCTCCTTTCTGCCCGTCGGTGGGCGATCCCGTGAATTTATCTCGTCGCGCTTTGCGCGGTCGATACGTTTTCTTGCCGGTCACTCCGGCTGCGTGCTCTTTTGCGCCTGCTCGCGCGCGTCCGTCACATTCTTCGCCTCTGCCTCTGCGTTCGGCATTCCCACTGCCGCGCTTCCTCCGGCCACCGGCTGCGCCGCGCCGCCCGCTCCCATGATCTGCTGTGCCAGCCCGTCCGCCATGGCCGGGTCGTACCGCTCCGCGAGCGCCAGCGCCATCTCCTGCCAGCTTGCCAGCTCCTGCTGGAGCGTCCCGTTCTGCGCGATCTTCTGGCTGATCTCGTCCTTACCGTCGAAGTCCATCATGTCCAGCGTCGCCAGCGCCTGATCCGTCCGCGCCGGATCAAAGAAGCCGAGCTGATAGAACTGTAGCGCCAGCTCGTTCTGGCTGAGCCTCGTGTACTCCGAGGATTTCTGCGCCGAGACCTCAATGTCGAAAACCGGCTTACGCCACACGGCGTCGCCGCCGAGCCCGAGCATCTCCTGCTGCTTGAGATTCTGGTTGGAGTACGTAACGTACTCCTCCGTCCCGAGCTGCCCGCGGATGCGGAACTTGCGCGGCAGATCGTAGAACTGCCGGATGCGCTCGATCACCATGCGGATGAGCCGCGCGTATGCGCGGTACGCCGAGCGTGTCGCATCCTTGGAGCTCCGCCCGGACGCCTCCTGCAAGGCGGCAATCGCGCTGGCCGCCGTCACGCCGGAGGAAACCGAGCCGTTGTTCACGTCCGTGTTTCCGGTCGTCCACTTGAGCTCCTCGATCTTGTTCTGCATCACGTTTATGTAGTTTCCGGAAAGCGGCGTGACTGTGATCGGCAGCACGGAATCCTGCCCGAGATTTCCGTCCGTGTGGACAAAAGGCTTCCGCCAGTCCGCGTATTCCTTCTCGTTGATGCTGCCGTCGTTCCGCACGAACCAGCGCGGCGTGGACGCCATCACCGAGTTTTTGATGATCGCCTGATTGAGCAGGTCGATCTGCGCCTGTGCGCTTTTTCCGATGTCGATGTATCCGTACCCCGCCACGGAGCCCTTGACCGGGAACAGCGCGTCGATCACAAAGGGATAGTCCCCGTCGTCGTAAAGCCCCGCCTGCATGTTCGGGTCGTTCTCCGTCGCCGAGAGCACCGTCTCGCCCACGAACTTGCAGAAGTGCAGCACGCTTTTCCCGTTTACGATCTTTTTGTAGTACCAGTCCACCACGAGCGACTTGTTCGACGTGTCCACCTGATCGTCCGTCTTGTACTTCGCGATCACGCTGCTTCCGCCCTTCAGGCTGTCTCCGACCTGCGGGTATCGCTGACGGATGATGTCGTTGTCTACCAGCTCTGTGTAAAACAGATTCCGGCTCTTTTGGATGTCCGTCACGCCGGGCTCCCAGAACAGATTCAGGATGTCGATTTCCTTCACGGAGACGTCCCCCAGCCCGTTCAGCTTCCCGGCATCCCAGAAAACGCCCCAGATCAGCGTGCCCTGCTTCATCTTCGTCCAGCAGGAGTCCGAGTACACCTCCTCGAAGTCGTTCTGTTCTAGGATCACCGGCACGATGGATGTCAGCATACCGGCCTCCGCGCGGTCGTCCGGCTCCCTCGGCCGGATCGCAGGCTCCGGGAACGCCGCGACCGCGTCGGCGTGCTTTCCCATGATCACGTTGAACAGCCATGCCGACCGCCACTGCGGGTCGTAGGGATTCCCACTCGGATCCATTCTCTGCCAGTGCTGCATCTTCCACCACTGCTCCGAGGCGATCACGCGCTGCTCCAGCGCGGCCTTCTTCGCCTTGTACTGTTCGAGCGTCTCCATCGCCGTGCGGATCTGCGCCACGCCGACCGGCTGCATGGCCTCGCCCGCTCCGTCGGCGCCGAGCACATCCGTGATGTGCGTCATGCCCGTGTCTTTTTCCATCTTCCCCTCCTTATGCGTCGCTGCCGCTTTCCAGGATGCGGCTGAGGCTGAACAGCTTTACCGGCCCCGTCCCCGTCATCCGGAACCGCAGGTGGTCGCATCGCTGCGGCCGGATCGGAAGCAGGAACGTCCGGATTCCCCAGCCCTCCATGTGCCCGGCGTGTACCCACTGCCCGCCGGAGTCGTACTCGATCCAGAAGTCGCATCGGCTTCCGACCGGCAGCTGCATCCGGAGATTCAGCCTCGAAATGTACTTTTTCCCCGTCAGTCCGCAGGTCATGATCCCGCTCGTCGCGCTCCATGCCACGGCGTCCTCAAGCGTTCCGCCGCTTCCGTATGCCGTCATGAGCGTCCCATCGTCTTGCAGCATGTAAAGCTCGTCGTCCAGCGCCGCGAACTGCGTGATATGCAGCACATCCTCCCGGTGCCACAGTCCCTTGAGCGTGTCATACACAAAAAGGTCCCATCCGTCCTGCGCATTTTGCATCGAGATGTAATACTTTCCGCGCACGCCGCCTGCGGCAGCCCTGCGGTACAGCTCCGTTCCGAAGGCATCGGAGATCAGATAGGGGAGTGAGCCGTCGTAAACGCACACGCCGTCTCGCGCCTTGTAATAGAGCCTGTCCGCGATCACCGTGAGGCTTCGCTCGCTTCCGCGCTGGACGCCGCGCGCCTTCTGCTCCACGACGCGGTGCGCGCCCTGCGCGCTTGGATAAACGCGGTGGAAGCAGTCCTCCTTGAAGAAGATCGGGCTGTCTGCCAGCGTGGCCGCGCCCGTGAAGCGCCCGTCCGAGCCGCAGCTTGCGCGCCAGGAATCCGTCGCCACGCCCTGATAGCACTCCCAGTTCTTAAAATCGCCCAGCTTGCAGCAGTAAAGCTCGTTTACCGTCTTTCCGTCCGACACGCCGTACCGGCAGCCCCAGAGCCGGTTCCCGCTCTCCGTGACGTAGTCCATCTTCGGCACGCGCCGCGCGGCCTTCACCGTGCCGGTGCTCTGGCTCGCGTCCTCGTCGACGATCCCAATGATCACAATGTGGTTGTCTCCGACATCCTGCAAAACGTGCGAGCCGTTCAGCTTCTTCACCTGCTCCGGCCCTTGGAGCCCGCTCACCTGCACGCCGTCCGCCTTCTTAAAGCCCTTTCCGATGCCGTTTGCCTCCAGCTTTACGTACACCGTCGGGATGCTCACCCACTGGCTCTGCACCGCACTCCACTGCTTGAGCTCGTGCTTGCCTGTGTCGAGCCAGTACGCATCGTTCGCCGGATTCTCCGGCATTGCCTGCTGCCGGTGCGAGATCGTGATTATCTGTCCGTCCACCGTGCACACCTTGATCGTCAGTGCTGTCTGCTGGCAGTTCACCGCGTTCTCGCGGCCCATAAAGCCGTTGTCCGTGTCGTCCTCAGTGTTGAAATACCACCCGTCCGGGAACACGCAGATATACGCGCCCATCGAAACCATCTGCTTTTCTCCCGCCGTCAGCGTTACACCGTACATGGCTGGCTCCATGGATAGGCCGTTGTAGTACAGGATTCCGTCCTTGACCCACGCCAGCGCATCCTTTGCAAGCAGCCCCTGCACGCCTGCAAGGCTCATCACGGTCGCCCGACGCTCGCGCTGCGACAGCAGGGGATAGTGGCTGGATGTGAGATTTTCCATCTCGTAAAACTCCCCGTCCCCAATGCGCAGGTTGTGGTTGTAGCCCGCGAAGGCGTCCGTCACCATCTCGCTCTGCGCCGGCGCGGTAAGCTCCGGGTATCGCATATCTCATCCTCCCATCATGTTCAGCGGATCGATCCACTGCGGCTTGGCCGGTGCCGCGATCATCGGCTTGATCGGCCGCGACATGCAGAAATACCTCCACTCATCCGCGCAGTTGTGGGAAATCACGCCGCCCTGTATCACAAAGTCGTGCGTCTCCTCCACCTCCATGTTGTAAACGTCCGCGCATCCTGCGCGCCTAATCGCTTTTACCTTCATTGCGAAGCCTCCTCCGTCGGAATGCCGCCTTGCAGTTCGGCCCGCAGAAATGATTCGAGTCTTTCGGGTAAACAAACTTTGTCTGAAATGCTTTCCCGCAGAAGCTGCAAGCATATGTTTGCACCTTCCGCTTCTCCCAATTTTCAAGCCCCAGTTTCGAATGAAAGTCCCGGCCTGCATCTGAGCCATGCCACACGCGGGCGGCTTCTCTGGCCGCTCCGATGCAGGCGGCGCTTTCTGCGCGCCTTTCCGGCGTGCTCATGTGCCCGCTCAAATGTTCGTGCCCTTCCAGCAGCTCAAGATTTGAAATGTCGTTGTTGTTCCGGTCTCCGTCCTTGTGGTGAACGTGATAGCCGTTCGGTATCTTCCCGTTGTGATGCTCCCACACAGCCCTGTGGAGCCGGCGCCCCTTGCGCTGAAAATATTCGCCGCATAGGTAATACGTCACACCGTCAAACCTTTGCGCCGTCGTGCTGATTCTCTGAACTTCCATATGTTTTTACCTCCATCCCTGCCGACAGATCCTCGGCGCGTATCCACTCGCCGCTTGGAAGCATAAATCTGTGGTCATCGGTGCATTGAATTTTCGTCCCGTCCTCCAGCTCGATCTCTAAGATTTCCGCATTTTTGCGCGTTCTTCGCACATCTCCGTACCTGTGAAGCCGTCCGTCCGACGACATCACGCGCCCCGTAGTCCCAACGAGACTTTCCAGCGGCCGGTATCCGTGCTCCGTGAGTACCAGCGTATCGCCTGCGAGGCAATGATCCTCCATCGCCGTGTCCAGGTCCTCCGGCTTGTGCGCATCGTACACCAGCAGCGGGATCGTCCGAATGAACGCCTTGCAGGTGCTGAATACATACATGCGCGGGTATCCGTTTTCGTCGAACTGGAGCCGGTAGTGGCACTGCATCCAGCCCGGTATGCGCTTGTTGTCGCCGGGCGTGAAGTAAACGCGGTATCTCGCCGCCGTCTGCGCCACGCTCTCACCGCGCGAGGCGTCCCAGATCGACGGGTCCGCGACGCCGCGGATCTGCTTTCCCGCGAGCCACGGGTGCTCTCGCTCCATCTGTGCGATCCTTGCAAACTGCTCGTCCGGCGACCACTTGATTCCCGTGTTCGGCTCATCCGTGCAGCCGTAAAGCTCCAGTATGCGATAGATCACGCCGTCGTAATCGACGGCCCACCACGCGCAGGAGAACGGTTTTCCGTAGCCGAAGTCGTAGCTCCGGCAGATCGTCCAGCCCGGATCCGGCGTGAACGGCTCGATCACGTGCGTGTTCTGCCGCGTCCGGTATCCGTCCGGGTTGTTGATGAAATCCTCGAAGAACTGCCCCTCGTAGATATCCCATCTGCCCTCAAGCCATGCCTGCCGCAGCTTTCCCGGCAGCTTTTGCAGCGTCTGCAAATACTCCGGCTGCGCCTCCATGAGTGCCTTGTTGTCGGTGACAAGCGCCTGGATGAACGTGTAGTTCTCCGGCTTCTCGTCCGTCTCGAACAGACGATCGATGAATAGCCTCTTGAAGTATCCGTGGCTCTGACCTCCCGGATTGAGCGTGTAGTAGGTGCGCTTCGGGAATCCGTTCGTGCCGCGCACCGTTGTGTCAATGGCGTCGAGCCATTCCTTCTTGAGCTGCGCGGCCTCGTCGATAAATACCACGTCGTACTCCGCGCCCTGATATTGCAAAATGTCCCTGTCCGTTGCGCAGTAGCCAAACCGAATCGTCGAGCCGTTCCGGAAGGTCAGCGTTTTCCGCACCTGCGAATATTTCGCCAGCCCCGCCAGCTCCGCGCAGAGCTGCTCAATGTGGTTGTTCAGCAGCTCGGGGTATGTCCGCCGGACGATCAGGATCTTGATCCCCGGCCATCTCAGCGCCAGCAGTTTGCCCTTCGTCCGCACGGCCCAGCTCTTGCCGCCGCCGCGCGCGCCGCCGTATGCCACATACCGCGCCTGCGCCTCCATAAACCGACGCTGCTTGTCGGAGATGCGCGTGAGATCGATCGTTACTTTTCCCATCCGGCCACGCCCTCCGGCAGCTCAAACGCAACATCCGTTCCGCCGTCCTTCGCCTCGTCCCAGCCGAAGCGCCGTTCCAGGTGGAACTTCGCGCCGTTCGCGTTCGAGCTGTCGAGCCGCTGAATGTTGTAGATCTCGATTCGCGCCCCTGCGCGCGCGCACGCTTTGCCAAGCTCCTCCGATGCGCACATCTGCGCCCATCTCTTTTCGTCTACGCCCAGCGCCGCCAGCAGCTCCGGCAGGCACGGCGGCCGCGTCCATACCTCACGCATCAGCGGCTTTTTGCCGCGCATCACCGTTTCTACGGCCATCTGCGTGTGTCCGTATTTGTCGAGCGCTGGACACTGCATCACGATCCGTTCCCCGTTTTTGATGAACTCCCGATCCTCCAGCACCGGCACCATCCTTGTCACCGGTTCCCTGTAGCAGATCGCCGCAAAATAGCGGTCTACCGCCGAGCGAAGCTCCCGCTCGCTCTTGTAAGTCTTCTCGTTCAGGCACCTCGCCCCCCTTTCTTCCAGAGGCTCTGCCAGACGCGGAGGTCCCCAGTCTCCGCGCCCAGTAGGAGGTAAAACACGGCCTATGCCGTTCGGGCTCGCGCCCGGCACAGCCTCTGGATCAAACAACAAAAAAGCCGGACCCCCGCTTTCGCGGAGATCCGGCTTTTGGCATATCCAGTTTTTCCTCGGATGCACAAGCAGCCGACGACCTCCGCAACAGCGGACAGATCATCGGCTCTGGCTCTTAGGCTCTGGCTCAGTATTCACGATCGTTACCTGCCTGCAATTCTTGCAGAACAGCGGGAAGTCCCGGAGCCTCGTCGACTCCAGCAGCCTGATCGCCGTGCGTCTGCCGCATACCGGGCAGACCACGCGATCACCTTCCATTACCAGATTACCACTCTTTTCCCCACTTTGCAAGTACTTCTTTCGCCTCCCTCTCCCTTCGTCCTAAAACGCTACACATTTACAAGGCGTAATGTAAGCGGCCCCCACTCCGCTCTTTTTGTTCTCTTTTTGGATCCAATACATATTTGAAATATAGGAAGCCGTACTGTGTCGCGCGCGCCTCCACCAGAACATAGCCGCGCGGCGCGACCGGCGGCCGCTCCGTGCTGTAGTCCCGGACAGCCTCCGTCGCCGGCTCTGCCTCCGGCTTCACGCAGTTGCGGCTTGCCTTCCAGCGGTGTCCGCCAAACTCCTCTCGCCAGTGCCCGTGCAGGTAGTTCGCCAGCGCCGTGTAGTCCTGCCCGTGGTCCACCTTGTTTCCGTTTTTATCCATATAATAGTTGTGCTTCCGCAGCGCCTTTGACTCTGCCACGCTGCCAAGGCCCCAGAGCCGCGCGAGCTCAGAGACCGGAATGCCGTCCGTGATCATGTGCAGGTGAAATCGGCTCGTCGATTTTCCGCGCCCGTAGACCATCACGATCTTTGCCTCCGGAAAACTGTAGCTGAGCCTCCTGTAGTACTTGTCACGGATTTTGCGCATCTCCTGCGCACTATGTACCTCATATTCATCCGCCAGCGTCAGCGTGGAGTACAGGCTTGTCGGCCCGAAGTTTGCGTTCACGAGCGCCGCAAACTTCCGCTCCGAGTTCTTGCGATTGAATTCCGCGCGCTCTGCCTTGTTCGCAAAGCGCGGCTTTCTTGGCCGGCTGGTCTTCAGCTCCGCACCTGCCGCCACGCTGTAAACGATCTGCTCGCATACGTGCCCGGAAAAAATTCTGCGCTTATGCCGTCTTACCATCTCAAGCCCTCCACGTTTCTCTGTGTCGCTCAAAGCATGGCAGGATACCTCCTGCCATGCGTTCAGCGCGCAGCGCCTTCTTTCAGCTCATCGCATTCCTGCATAAACCCGTGCAGAAACAGCCCCAAAAGATTCCCCGCACTGTTTACCATCTTTGTCAGATCTTTCTTCCCGATTTGCAGTTTCCCACTCGTCACCACCTGCATCTCCGGCCGCCCGATGATCTGGATCAGGCCGCGCCCGCCCGGCGTCTCATCCTCTCCCTGCGCGAAAAGCGGCGGCTCCACGCGCTCCATCACGATCCGGGGCGGATATTTCTCCCCGTGAAAATCCACCCGCCAATACTCCTTTTCGTATGCCTTCACAAAATCGGCCAGCTCCGCCGAAAACAGTTCCATGATTTGCGCCATGCCTTTTACCTCCTATACCTCAATACATTCGTTTCTGCGTATGTTTATCCGCTTCCCGCCGACCACGATCACATAGCCGCCGACCGGCGACGTGTACGACGGCCACCGCTCCGCATCATATACCGCCCCGACCGTCGGCCGAAGCTCCGGCAGCAGCTCCACCGGCTTTGTGATGCGGATTCTCACCGCCGTCGGCGTCAAAAATCGTTCAACCGTTTTTCGCTGGAATGTCATTCTCACCGCTCCTTTTTTTATGATGTCCTGCGCACGGCCTTTTGCAGACGACCGTGCGCAGGATGCAAAGCCGGTTTCCTTTCCTGCCGTCTCATGGCAAAGCGGCAGGCCATAAGTCCATCAATTTTCTTTATCTTCCGGCTGATTGCCGTTTCCAACGTGCCTGCGCCGCAGGCCGTCCTCGTCCTCCACCAGCGGCAGCGCGTGCCGCCGCTCCTGCTCTGCTGCCATCCACCCGCATCCGTGGCACACGTAAGTGTTTCCGATTCCACCTGCACAGCAGCGCATGTCCTTCGGCAGCGTGCACGGATCCTTTGTTCCCACCAAGCCTCACACCTCCTGTATATCGATCCCGTACTTGGATCGCATCATCTTCCGGTTGCGCAGATACTCCTTCGTCCGCGTCGGCCCGCTCTTGACATCCTCCATCACCAGCTTCCCGCCGAACCGGTACGAAAAGTCCGCCGTGTAGCGGATCGCGCGGATGCGTTCTCCTCGCTCCGTGAGATAGCTTTCCTGGAGCGTAAACTGTGGCTGCAGCCGCAGATCTGTAATGATCTCCGCGCGGAGCATCACCATCAGCTCGTCGTAGCGCCGCGCCTCCTTCTGGCTGTCAAAGCGGATTGTACCGCGTTCTGCCTTCTGGCTTCCGTATTTCGTTTTCCCTTGGCTCCCCTTCGCAAGGGGAGCTGGCGCCGCAGCGCCTGAGAGGTCGCGCGCCTGCCTCGCGTAAAGCTCCCGCATCCTCGGCGGCATGTCCGCCATGCTCTCAAACCGCAGCCCGCTCATTCTGTAGCGCCCTGCCTGCACGGCAGCACCACCACGCGCCCGTCCTTGTCGGCCTCGGCAAGCTCTTTCATGCGGTCGTGGCTGCCGTAGTTTTTAAGCGCAGACTCCAAAAGGCAAAACTCGCCGTACATCTTGTAAAATTTTTCTGGTGTTTCAACGGCGTCCTCAAACTGCTTGAGACGCTCCCACACTTTCTTCTGGCTGCACGCGCCATCCTCGCAGAAGCTTCCGCCCGGAACATTGCGGCACTGTGAGATGTCGCAGAAGTTACCCTCAAACGTCAGTCTTTCCATAACCCCCTCCTATTCAACCCAAAACGTCGCAACCGGAACAAGCTCTTCATACCATCGCTGGAAATCATTCCAATCGTTAAGAATGTTCCGGAAAAATTGTGCTGTCCCTTTTACCGTTCCCCATCCGTTCGATGCTTCGTATTCTTTGAATTTGTCGGGGCTCTGCTCCAACTTTCTCAAGCCAGCCTCGATTTTTGGAACTACGTCCACGCAAAGCCCGTTGTTCTGGCAGTTCTTCCATTCCAGCCCCGTCGACTCCTCTATAATTTTCCGGACGTTCCACGTTATATTTGCGTCGCACGTACCAACTGGGACGTAGGCATCAACTCCTTCGACTTTGACCTTGAACGAAATATTGTAGCTCATGTGTCTCCCTCCACATAGCACCAGCTCTGCGGCGGGCGTCGAATCTGCAAACTACCATTTCCGCAGGTCCCGTTATACTCACTGTACATAGCGCAGCTCTCACACCACCAGTCATTTTTGCATGCCCGCCTGAAGTCGTCCAATTCGCGCGGCGTATCGTAAATCTTGAGGTTGGATATGTGCCAGCCGAAGCCGGTGGCAGCTCCGAGATACTGGTGCAGCTCCGCAGGTTCTAGGCAGGTTGGCCGCGCAACATCCGACGGGATCCTTTCCGCGCCGTTAATGTTGATGATCTGATCGCACAGAAACTCCCCGATGATTTTGCCGTTTCCGCATTTGTAGATATAGCACTTAAGTGGCGGATTTAGTTTCGGTCGCGTCTTGCGCTCCTCAATCGTTTTCTCTCCGCTTATGATCTTCTCGCACCACTTCGGGCGGATGCTGATTAAAACTGCTTTCATGCCTTTTCTCCTCCCTCCGGATCTTCCGGTAGCGGCTTCCAGCGCAGGATTTCCCCATCATCCGGCTCCTCAAACCAACCGAGCTTTCCACCACGCACGTCATCGGTCTCATATAGTATGGAGCCATTTTCGGAGATAAGGAGCAGTACCGGCCCATCCGGGAAATCGCGGTCTGTGCGCCACCTGAGTGGTTCTGGGCTTGCCGGCGTTGGCATACGGTCATCCGTCAGCCACATCTTTTTCCCCCACGCGCCGAGCTGCGCTTTGATTGCCGCGCAGAGCTTTCCGGCCTTATCCTCATCCTTGATGTTGGAAATGGCCTGTTTCATCTGGTTGAAGGCTGCCTGCCACTGTTCGAAGTACAGCCGTGCCGCCGTTACCGCCGTATCTGCCATCGCGAGCTTCCGTTTCAGTGCCTCGATCTCGTCCAAAATCTGCCGCTTCTCGCCCGTCCCGGTCGCTGCCTCCGCCTTCTTCTTCGCCTCTGCAAGCTGCTCCTTCAGAATCTCCGTTTCCTTCCGCGTGCGTACAAGCTCCTGCTGTGTTGTCTCCGCCTGCTTGTCGAGCTCCCTCTTTTTCTTTTCCCAGCTTGCGTCCGCTTCGGCCTTTGCCTTGGCCGCAGCCTCGCGGATGGCTTTCTCGTCGCGCTGCACGGCCACCTCGACTGGCCGCTTCCGGAGCGCCTCAAGCTCGTCCGCGATCTGGCGCCGGTCGTTTCGCGCCGCCTTCAGATCGTCCTCCAGCGTCTGAGCCCGCTCCATTGCTTCCTGAAGCTCCTCCTCTGCTTTTTTTGTGCGAAGCGAATACACGTTTGCCTCACGCCTTGCGTTGTCCCGGTCTGCAACCGCCGCGTCCCTTTCGCGGATCGCCTTATCAAGCTCGCGCGCGGAAAGATTCTCCGCGTCGATTGCCTCGGCGAACTCCTCCCGCTCATCCTCCGGCACCGCAAGAAGCCGCAAAGCATTGGAAATGCTCAAATTTTGCAACGTTGACGAATTTGGTTCAGCCCCGAAAATGCCGATCTGAGCCGCGCCGTACTCGTCAAAAATGCGCATCATTCTGGTTGCCGTCGTCTGCGAGAACTCCGTGTTCTCACGGATCCAGTCTGCCCAGCCGCCATGTGCGACCATGCTCTTTGCTGCGGTCAGCCGCCTCCCGATCTCCACGGCGTAGTACACCGTCATTGCCTTTGCCTGCCGTGTCAGCTCCCGGATTTCCACTCCGAGCCGTTCCGGCGTCACTGCCAAATCGCTCATACCGCTGTCTCCTTTCGTTTCTTTCCGCCTGCGCAAAGCTCCCGGACGTGCGCAGCCACCTGCTAACAAACGCTTGTACCTCTTTTGTCGCGCCGCGGTTCCTCAGCCCGAAGTATTCGCGGATGATCTTCTCACCCTCCGCCCCCGTGCAGCATCCGCCGTGCCCGCGTGCAAACTCGTGGATTTTCTTCTCGCACTTCTCAAGGCTCATCCCGCCGTGCGTCAGATCGTCCAGCACGAGCTTTGTCGCGTCCTCGTCTGCCGCGATCATCTCAATCAGCTGCTCTCCGCACATCCAGACCGGCCCGCGCTTTCCCTGCTGCTTGCGGATGATCCCCGTCACCTCTTGCAAATATCTGTTTCCCATGTTATACTCTCCTTGTCATCGTTGAAAAACCACAACCATGCTCGGGAACGGTGCTCCGTTCTTGCATCTACCAAATTTCAGCCTTCCTTTAACAAACCTTACTGTTGCATAATTATTGTTGTAACAATAATCGTGAAACCATTTTGTATCCGTTCTTGCCGGCAAAAGCATAACGACGAGTGCATCTCCACTTTTAGCCGAAATATACGCCTTTTCTACCCACTTTCCAATTTCCCTACCATACGGAGGATTGCACCATACAGTTCCTTTCCAATTCTGCAAAAGTCCATCTTGCTCTGGCGTATAGTATTCTTTGCACTTTGCATTTTCCGGAAGCGCGCATGCGTCGAGCGTAAAATGGTATAGATGGTCTAGGTCGTCAAAAAATGGCTGCGGTGTTTCCCATAAATCCGTCGTGCTTGAAAACATCAATTCTTTGTTCATACGTTTCCCTCCGGCGCTTCCGGCAAGCCGCGCCATTCCCAGTGATCTCCTCCGCACATCCAAACAGGCCCGCGCTTGCCCTGCTGTTTGCGCACGATCTCCGTTACCTCTTGCAAATATCGATTTCCCATGATATACTCTCCTTGTAAAGCTTTTGGCGGCCGCCTTATGGCCGCGCCCTCGTCCGGTTCCTTCCGGTCGAGGGCTTTTTTCATCCGAAAAAATCCGGCTTGCTGTGCAGCTTGTATGCCTTCGCGTTCTGGTGGTACTCCGGGTGTGAAAACTTGTACCCCCAATGCTTCGCGGCCACGAACAAGGCCGCGATCGTGTCCGCCGCATGCACCGTCACGGTCTGCGCCCCGTACACCACAGAAAAGTAGTTCCTTCCCGTGTATCCGTCCTGCTCCACGATCCGATTCCTGCGCTGCCCGCTCTCTCCGGGATAGCTATTTTGCCGCATAAAGCCTCGGCCTCCTTTGCCCCTTGACCGCATCGTTCATCTGTTTGTTTGCCTTCCGGTTCATTTCCAGCGCCGCCTTCCCTTGATGGTTCGCATCGTAGATATGCTCCCGGATGGACTCATAGAGCGTCCACGTGCAGCACATCACGCTGCACCCTGCCGTCCTGCCCGGGCAGTGCTGCCCGCATGGCGGCGGCACCGGCCGCATCGCCGGCTCATACTTGCGGCTCACATCTCCGCCTCCTCCATCACATGCTGCAGCCACGCCGCGAGCGTGCTCAGCCGCTTCCGGCTCTCAGCAAGCCCCGCGATGATCTCGCGGTCCGGATGCGCCATGCTGGCAAGGATCTCAATGTCCTCTGCGTCCTGCTCCGCCGCCCGCACGACCGCCTCGATCACCGCCTCCAGCTGCTCCGGCCGGAACGCCACCGTGATCTTCTCATCACTCATACAGTGCGCTCCCGGCCACCGCCACGACCGCCGCCACCGTGCCGAAGATCAGCGCCGGGAGCTGCGCCCCGAACGCCAGCAGCACCAGTGCCATCCCAGACAAAAACGCCCCGCCGACCCAGCAGCACGTCAGCCCCTGCCGGCGTACCCTCTCGCGCCGCTCGCGCAGCTTCGCAAGCTCAGCATAGCGCATCCCAAACTCCCGCTCTCTTACGCGGCGGTGATTCCGCTCAGTGATGATCTCAACGTCTTCCATGTCAGCCCTCCCCGAAAAACTCTGCAAATTTTGTAGCGTTATACTGGCCTTTTGTCACCTCGATCATCTCGCGCACGGTGTAGGCCTCCTGCAATTTGTCTCCAAGGCTCTGCGCGAACTGCTCTGTACCAGCTCTGCACGCGCCCGTGATAATGCGATACATGGTTTTCGCATCCTCAAGCGGGATTTTCGCGTCAAGCGAAATGTCCTTATACTGACCCGCACCACGCTCAGCCGCTTTTTTGAATGCAATATCCGCAATTCCGTCGCGGAGCGTTTCGCAGTGCGCATAAATCTTTCCGTCGCTTACTACGTTACGATTCTTGATCTTTCCAACATACAAGGTGTATTCGCCAATCTTGCGCTTTTTGGAAACATGTGTGAGAATGCCGTCACAATACAAATACCGTCCGGCAACATAATCACCATCTTGCAATGACTTGACTTTACGCCTTTCCGATGATGTGATCTGCGTGCCGCTCAGGTCGAGCCAGCCGCCGACCGTAAGGTTGTCCGGCAAAGATGTGATCTGCGTGCCGCTCAGGTTGAGACTGCCGCCGACCGTAAGGTTGTCCGGCAAAGATGTGATCTGCGTGCCGCGC
>ERZ791729.143-NODE-143-length-41472-cov-8.090639_pt1 | contig 41472 bp, 65 predicted proteins | sample MGYA00510043_ERZ791729 | MGnify/ENA primary metagenome ERZ791729 (study PRJEB30046, sample SAMN00715149) | human gut metagenome | study: EMG produced TPA metagenomics assembly of the A metagenome-wide association study of gut microbiota in type 2... | reverse complement strand
TTCGTATTCTATGTCGCTTGCAGCAGCAAGTGCACCGTCATAGCTGAGGTTCCATACTTCATCCCCTTCAACGTAGGGCATCGGTCCCTTTGCAAGGCTGCGGTTTTCAACAACGTAGCGGATGCTGCCCTTGGCAGTGATTTTTACGATACGTTTCCCGTCCGTGGTTTCGAAGTATTGCGAGGATGTATTTTTGTTCGAAAGCTCGGGAGGAAGTTGCTCAATGCCGTGCGCATAATAAGCACCGATGAGAAGGGGCTTTTCGTAATCGTCAAACAGAGTGTTATGAATCAGATAACCCCAGCGGAGAAAAACATCGCCCTGCATGTTTTCATCGTTGCCATACCGCGCAATAAGGTCAATGAAGTCATCATAGGAGACTCCGACCGAAAGGATGGAATCGATTTCGGATGCGGTTACGGAAGCTGTGTCGAAGGTGTAGACGGGCAGCGTGCCGGAGGCATCCGGTTCGGCAGTGCTTTCGCTTTCGTCGGAACTGTATTGAAGCAGCAGCTGATCGACGGTGAAACAATCTTCCGGAACAAAGAGCGGAACATCGCCTTTTTCGTTCACAAAACTTTTATACCGGGTTACGAAGGTTGAAAAGCTGTCGAGACTCTGTTCGCTGACATTAAGTTGAATATAGGCAATAATTTCTTCCTCATCCGGGGCAACATCGGCGGCGGGAATATCGCTGAATGTGTCTACCAAATCGCCAAGCGGTATGCCGTGCTTTTCTGCTATCACTTCGGCTGCAACAGCAGCGCATATATATTTGCTCATTACTTTTCCTCCTTCGGCGGTTCTGGTAGCGGCATCCAGTGAGTTACTTTATCAGCAATGCCCACCACAGCATAGTCATCCCAATTGTAAATCCGTTCGTACCAACCAGCGTTTACATAGTAATCATCATGTTCTTCGCAGTATTCGCCATAACATTCCCAATCCCAATTAAAGCTCGATTCTTCACGCAGTATCCCCTTAGGAACATAAACCGCAATACAGCAATAACAATATGTACGACCGCTTCTCAGCCTTGTTTTGCACAACAGCAAAACTTCTTTTTCTGCCTCCGGCAACCTATCTTTAACGCTTATCCAATCCATTTTTAATCCTCCGTTTCGTCACAATACCGCACTCCGGCAGCTTCCAAAGCTTCACAATTTTCATCATACACGCCCGCAGGGCCTTCAAAATCGCAGCTTATTATGTGCGTATGTACCATGTCAAAATCGCATACGCATTCATAATCGCAGTACATGCGCTTCGCTTTGCCCCGTGATTCCGCTGCAACGTATAGCTCTAACCCCCACAAATCGTCCGTGCAAAAGTATAAATTCATGCCTTCTTTCCCTCCTTCGGCTTTTACACTCCCTTATACGGGCATTCGCCTTCCGTGTTCCCGACCACGCCGCACCGTATCAATGCCCTGCGGCGGCCGCATTTGCGCACCTCCTTGCCCTCCAGCTCACAAAATGGGCAAGGGTTTGAAAAATCGTCTATCACCAGCGATTCAAAATCTTCGCGCGGGCAGATATAAAATTCTTTGTCTATCCGTGCCGAAGTCTTAGGCACAGCGATAATCTCATAGAATCCCGCTTGACGCTGCAAGGCCGTCACTTGCTCCGCGTCCCGCCCCTGCAAAAGGTGCTGCGAAATCGTGGTGGCTGCGCCCATCATCAATTTTGCTGCGTCCTCGTCCTCGGTGTGCAGTCGCCCAGCCTTGACCAGCGCGTCACCGAAGCCGATTACCGATGCAAGGGTGATGATAAGCTCCTTCAGATCCTTGTTGATGTACGCTTTCATAGGTACTCCTTTTTTAATTATATTTTACGGCTTCTTCACGGGTGATGAAAAAATGTATGCCTGTCGCGCATTCATTCCAGCGGTTATCGTCAAAATCGGGAACCTCTACGGTTTCACCAATGCGGTAAATAAAATTCTTGTTGTAATCGCTTCCGATTTCGCTCAAACCGCTCGCCGAACCATCGAGATTGGTTATGCCCAGCACTTTGGCCTTGCTGCACCGGCATTTACGCGATGTAGCGCTGCTACGTTTTGCGTCTGCGCATATTTCTAACTCGACAATATGGCCGGAAGCCTTTTTATATCCGATAAACGATCCCGTCTCAGGGCACTGTAATGGATAAAATGTCGTGTATATATTCCATTTAACTTCATTAGCAATTTTAGCATTACGCAGGTTGGCATTGTACAGGTTGGCACCGTACAAGTTGGCATTGCACAGGTCAGCATCGCGCAGGTCAGCATCGCGCAGGTCAGCATCGCACAGGTCAGCATCGCGCAGGTCAGCATCGCACAGGTTGGCACCGTACAAGTTGGCACAATCCCCGTCATCCTCACCTCTTACCCATTTTGCGTGCTTATAGATAATTGCCTTTAATTCCGTATCGGATATTTTTTTCATTGCAGATACTCCTTTATCACCTTTGTTGCTTCGTCCGCTCCCTTGCAAACCACGGCTTTATATCCTTGCTCCGCAAGCGCGGTTATCCAGCTTTTTTGCGTCTCGCTCACCGTACCGCCCTTTTGCCGCTTTAACTCGATATACAAACCGTGATACCCGCCATGCGCCACGGGCAAGCACATATCAGGCACGCCCGCTTTCACGCCCTGCGCCTTTAACGCGATTGCGGTCTTAATCGCCCGCTTGCCGCCGTTGGGTATGGCGTACAGCAGCCCCAGCTCGGGGCGGGCGGCGGTCTCCATTGCCGCCCATTGAAAGATTATCCGCTGCTCTGCGTCCTCCAAGGGCACGGTTGGCGGTGTGTATGTGCGTCTCATAAGCTCCTCCATGCCGCAGACCGGTCGGCATTCGACGCGCGGCTGTCCGCCTCGTAAATCGGCAGCACCCTGCCGTCTATCCGCATCCGCACAAATGCGCCTTCGGCTTGCATGCGCCGATACGCCTTGTAAAGCTCGGGGTAACTTTTCGCCGTGCGCAAACACCTCGTTGCGCCGTTGGTTATCTGGATAATTTCAAGTGTCGGCATACCTAATCACCTCCCAAAAGGTCGTAACCCATCCTGTCAAGCTCTGCCGCACTGTATACGCGGCTGTTCCCTAAATCCCGTTGGCGGTTAGGGCGCGGCGTGGCGGATTGCTTGCGCTCCGCGTCCTCCTTTGCGTCTTTTGCCGCCCACGTTAGGATTGTGGCATAGTGGCTCTCATAGTGCTTTTTAGGCTTATTTTTGAGGTACTGTGATAGCCGCTCTATGCGTTCCGCCCAGTCTGTGAGGCGGTTTTTGAGTTTGTCTAACTCTGCGTCCGTTAAAAGCACATTGTCAAATTCGCCGTAGGCGTGCTTCGCGGGCGCGCTATCCCTCTTGGATTCGGATTCGGATTGTATTGGATTGGATTGGATTATAGCCGCACTCTGCCGCGCTTCGCCGCAATCTGCCGCAACTTGCCGCAAGCTGTCCTCCGTGGGTTCGGGGTACTTGGGTTTGCAGTCTCGAACTCGCTGATGCTTGCTCCAATTTGGGAAATAAAAGTAGGGTCTCCCGTCTATCTCGTAGAGGGCGATGCAGCCTTTATCCGCCAACGCGCGGAGGGAACATCCAACGTCTTTAACTGTCAACCTTTCCCGAAACGGGAAGATGCGGCCTCGTATTACGGCAGGGCGGGCATCTCCGCGCCCTGCATCGTCAGCCTGAGTAATCAATCCTATCCAAAGCCGAAACTCAAAATCTGAAAGGGATGCTAACTTTTCGCTTGTCGTTATGCTCTCCTTTATGATTCTGTTCGGCATAGTCGCACCTTAAAACGGCAAATCGCTGTCCTCGACCTGCTCCCATTCCTCCACGGGCGGCGTTGCGGGTTCGGCCTTGGGCGACAAGAACTCAACCTCGTTTGCGATTATCTCGGTCACAGTCCGCTTGCTGCCGTCCTTTGCCTCGTAGCTCCGGTTACGCAGCTCGCCCGATATAAATACCTTGCTGCCCTTGTCCAGATAGCGTGCGCACAGCTCGGCCAGTTTTTCCCACGCTTGTACGGAGAAGAAGTCTGCCGCGGCGTTGCCCTGTGCGTCCTTGTAGCGGCGGTTTACCGCCAGCGTAAAGCTGCATACGTTTTTGCCCGTATTGGTCTGCCGTATGTCGGGGATTTTGGTCAATCGCCCTATCATGCTCACATGGTTCATGCTTTTATCCTTTCTTGCGTCCTGTATCCGCTTCCCACCTGTCCACCAGCCCCGCCAATTCAGCGGGGCTCAGGGTCTCTATTCCCAGCTGCTCGCAATCCTGCACCACAAGGTCTATCAAGGCCGCCATCTGCTTGCGGTTGTATGTGCTGCTGCCGTAGTACGCGCGGAGTATCACGCTGCCTCCCGTATCCTCGTCCACATCATCCACAAACCAGCCAAGACCGTACTGCTCCCACACCCGCTTGAACGCGGGGACAGCGGCGGCATTGATTACGATTAGCTGTGATATGCCCAACTGCTTGACCGTGTTGCGATATATATCGGTGCTGCTAATCCCCGTCGCGTCTGCCAGCTTGCCCACCAGCACCCACATATAGGCATTTGCCGATAGGCTTCTCTTGGGCTTATACGGCTTTATGGTCAAGTCAAGCTCGCCCTGTGGGATATCTTCGGGGCGGTCGATGTCAAACGACACCGACCATTGCCCTGTGGTAAAATCGCGTGATATCTTGCAATTACGCGCTCGCATTGTCCGGTCTGCTCTGCGCCATCAGCACGGCGACTTCTGCAAGCTGCTCCGTGGTAAGCTTTTCAAGGGGCTTCTTGTACCGCTTATAGCACGATGCATCTATCAGCCGTGCATCAATCCCGCTTGTGGCTATGGCCTTTAGGTACTGCGCCCGCTCAGGGTCAGGCTTGGCGGGGATGGGGCTATCGACTATCCTGTCGCCCTCATCCAGCTCCGGCGCAAACTGCGTGCCGTATCCCAGCATAGCCAGGGCGCGGCCTACCGCCTTCGTTTCGGCCTTTTCGATGTAATCGCCGAAGTCCTTTATGCTTTCGCTGCCCGTTCCAGTTGACTTCACAAGGCCGTTTTCGTCAAGGATTTCAGCCTTGAAAATGCAGTGCTTTGCCTCAGTGTCGTGGGCTATCATCTGCGTGGTGATTGCCCACAGTGGCTTATCCTCCCTAAACCAAACCAGCCGCCACATGACTTGCAGATAATCCTTGCCTTTGAGCTGTATCAAGTGGTCATTCGGGTTAAATTTCCTTGCTTCCATCACTTTTTATCTCCTTCCCAATTCTCAACGGGTGTTCCCGTGGGGTACTCAGGGCATTCGCCCTCCTGCATTAACCACCATTCCATGTCACTTCACCAGCATTGACTTTCTTTCCGCAATCTCCGCGCACGGGCATTCCGCGCCGCTTGCTATGTAATTTTTTACGCCCGTCTTATCTATGGTGTAGGCCACTTTAAGCAGGGCGGGCGCATAATCCTTAGCCCATGCCTTAAATACCGCCTCGTCCTGTATCTCCACGGCTTTAGACTTGCGATAGCTGATAGCCACACGGGGGCTTTCAAATTTCGCGCCGTCAAGTGCGTGGTCAAGGTATGCTTTGAGCCTTTCGGCCTTGTTTTCAAGCCTGTGCCGCCTTTCGGCAAGGGTCTTTTCTTCCTCGCGCATGGCCGCTGCTTCTGCATCAAGGTTCTTCACCCAGCAGCCCACATTTTCAATCTTCTTGTCGCGCTCCATTGCCAGCGCGTCAAAGCGCTCAATGTCCTCAATCTCGCCATCCTCGGTGATAAGGGCTTGGATTTCCTTATCGATTTCATACAGTGTCATTTCTCCGTTTCCTCCTTTAGTTTGATTATCTGTGCTTTTAAGACTGCATTCTCTGCCCAAAGCTCCATCCGCGTCTTGCCGGGGTTCATTATGCAATCCATAATCATATCCATGATGGTGCTTTGCATCGTGCGCCCCTTCTGGGCTTGTTGCAACTGCCTGTACAGGTCTTTTGATACCCTAATGGTAATCTTCTTCGGCCTGTCATGCGGCTCATGCCTACGGGGCTGTTTGGCGGCTATTTCGGGGTATGCGCCTTGCCATGCCTTGATGATGGGTTTATACAGCGTCACGCCCGTCTCGTCCGGCTTCTTTGTCTTTGAGTAGTTGCTTTTGTCGAACTTCGGGCACACCTCCTGCCCAATTCTCACAAGCCCCTTCGCCCCGCCCGCGACTTTTTCATATGCCACAAAGGGCACGGCTTGACCAAAAGGCAGACGATATGATATACTTTCAGCAGAGGGGTTTTCCCCTGCTTTATCGGTGCCTGTCGGTGTTCTAACTCCCCCGACGGGCTTTTCTTTTGCTTCCATTTTGTCCTCCTTGCTTTGCGACTAACTTGCTTATAACTTGCTTTTACGCCTTGTGGGTGCGCTTTTCCCCCGATTGCGGGGCTTTTTTAACTTGCTCATAGCAAATTCTAAAGGCGATTATCAGCATGACAGCCTCGCCCGCCAGCATGTACACCCATAATGCGATATACCATACGTTCATCTTTTTTTACGCCTTTCTGCGTCGATATGCGCCGACCGCACCCAATACGCTTCTTTCTGCCCGCGCAGCTTGTCCTTCATTCTGTCCGCCACGGCGCGGGCGATAAATTCCGCTTTTGTCATTTTTGCCATAGCTTACCTCCCTATAATGGCAAAATCGGGGTATTTCTGCTTCCGCGTCCTGCCCGTCTCTGCCATGTGCGCCATGCTCCGCACCATCACCAGCGGCTTTTCCCCGCCTGTGCCCGTAAGCCGCCCATCGGCCAGCATCCGCCGCACGGTGACGGGGCTGACATTAAGCAGTTCAGCGGCCTGTGTGGTGGGGACGTATTCTCCGTGCGCCCGCACCATGCGATCTTCCACCGCTGCGGCATCGTTTATACGCTCGTCCACGGCTTGCTGTATCATTTCGCGCAGCATCTTTTCCAACTCCATTTTGCTTCTCCTTTCCTTCCATTTCGCAGTCGCAGCGCTCCCCGCTGTCAAGATTCGCGCCACAGTCTGGGCATGTCCTCATTTTTATGCCTCCATTTCCTTGATTGCCGCTTTCGTCTCTGCCATCATCATGTCTATAAAATCTTCAACTTTCATGCCGCACATAACCTCGGCGGCGCTTATCCATGCATATTTGAGGACTACAATGCGACGATCTTCTCCACACCTGCGGTTGTTGTAGGCCGCATATCGTAGTCCAAGTGCTCCGCATAGTCGATAACTCGCTCGACCTCTACCGATTTGAGGACTACAATGCGATAATCTTCTCCACACCTGCGGTTGTTGTAGTCAGCCACAGCGTAGCTCAAATCGGGGTAGGTACGCATTTCGTCGAAGCTCGTTCGCTGCCGGGGAGGATTGTAGCGGTAGTCCGTGCCAAACAAGAACTTACCTGTCCGCCGATTTTGAATTGCAAACATTATTGTGCTCTTTCCTCCTTCTTTATGCGTCTTTCTTTGACACTTATAGTGTCACTTTTAGGCAAAAAATATATCTTGCACGGAGTGCCCGTAGTACGATGCGATTTCCATTTTTACTTCATCGCGCGGGGTTCTCGCGCCAAGCTCATACATACCAAGCGCAGCTGATGATATACCGATCTCGGCGGCGGCTGTGTCTCTCGATACTCCTTTTGCCTTGCGATAAGCTCTAAGCCTCATCCCAACCGCAGTTTTGTCTGGCATCTTTTTTCCTCCTTTTGGTTTATGGATACATTATACATCTTGACACTATATGTGTCAACACTTTTTGTGACATTTTCTTCTTGCTTTTTGTCACGACCTGTGACATAATATATAGAGAAAGGGGTGATTATATATATGGGCGGGTTAAATGACAGGATAAAGGAGCTGCGCATACTAAACAAGGACACCCAAGCAGATTTGGCAGAAAAACTCGGAATGTCGCGCAGCTACATATCTATGCTCGAGTGCGGCAAGCGCGAACCTCAGCGCGAAGAGCTCGAAGCAATTGCCGATATATACAACGTTGATATGAATTACTTATACGGGAAACAAAGCGAGATGAACTCACACCGGCTCGTTACTGATGCAGAGTTTCAGTTAATACTTGCTTATCGCAAGGCATCGCCGGAAGCCCGCGCGATAATCGATCGGATTGTAGAACGTTGATGATTTCGGCAAGCTTCTGGGGGTCGCGAATGGCATTAAGCAGCGCGTTTTCTTTCTTGGTCATCGTATTATCCTCCGTGCAAAAAATTGTTAAGATATGATACCATATCACAGACACCATACATCATATAATCTATGGTGGGTGGAGGGGGCGGCGGAGAAGCAAGGTAAGGTTGCGCCGCCCCCGTGAGTGCGCCCCTATGCGCAAGTACAGATTACTACACACATAGCAAAATGGATATGGCCAAAAACGGAAAAGCGCGCCAGAAACGGAATTGGCGCATCCGAAAATGGAAAAAGGCAACACCGAAAATGGAAAAGGGGAGAGAAATGGGCATTTTTGAGGACAATAATCGGAAATACGCAGATGCGTTTACGCGAATGCGTGAAAAGCGAGGGATCTCCTTGCAGGACGTGTCAAAGCGTAGCGGCATAGCCGCCTCCACGCTTACCCGCACGCTGCAAGGCACAACCGGAACGCCAATGGCAACTTATGAAATACTTGTTACCCAAGGCTTAGGCGCGACAATGCATGAATTTGTGGACGAGATTTACGGAGCCGTGCCGCAGGAGGCCGAAGAGCCTACACAGAGGTACACCAACGCAGTCAGGCTGCTGCTTGCGGAAAAGGATAGGCGCATACAGCATCTTGGCAAATGGCTTCGGTGGGCGGTGGTGTACAGCGTAAGCGTAACCGGAATATTGATAGGGCTGTTTTTGTGCGATGTGTTAAACCCCGCCGTGGGATGGCTCAGGCGGCACGCAGAAGCCGCGCAGGGCATGAAAGGCTCAATTTTGTAATTTGTAAAAAGACAGGAGGAAACGACATGAAAAAAAAGCTTGCAAAAGTCCGCGAAAACAAGGGCAAGGCCGTAAATGCGCTGCCGGAGGATTTTGTTGCGCTGGACTTGGAGACGACAGGGCTTGACCCGGAATGGGATAGCATCATAGAAATAGGCATGGTGCGCGTCCGCCACGGCGAAGTAGCGGCGGAGTATAGCACGCTGGTAAACCCAGGCGTGGAGATAGACGAATTTGTGACGGAGCTGACGGGCATCACAAACGATATGCTTGCAGCCGCCCCGGCGCTGCCGGAGGTGCTTCCCGCCGCCCGTGAATTTCTGGGCGACGATATCATTTTAGGCCATAATATAAATTTTGACATCAATTTTATCTATGATAATTGTGAACGTCAGGGTTTATCGCCCGTGAGCAATGGCTATATAGACACCATGCGCATATCCCGCCGAGTGCTGCCCGACTTGAAGCACCACAGGCTTAGGGATATTGTGAACGCGCTCGGCGTTGACCACGCGCAAGCCCATCGCGCTATAGGTGACTGCCATGCTACGATTGACTGTTATAAGGCATTGCTGGCACATATAGACGCGGGCATAGGCAGGGACGATTTCACGGCGGCGATGGCAAGCCATGGCAGCGCCCGCCCAGACTTGCACGCGCTTACCGCAGACGGTACGGCGGTGGACGAGATGCACCCGCTATACGGCAAACATTGCGTATTTACTGGCACGCTTGCCAAAATGGTGCGCCTGGACGCGGCGCAGGCCGTGGTAAATGTCGGCGGACTGTGCGACAACGGGGTCACCAAGGACACCAATTTCCTAATCCTCGGCGCGAGCGACTACAGCAGGATCAAGGACGGCAAAAGCAGCAAACTGAAACGGGCTGAAAGCCTGATCGCAAAGGGGGCGGACTTGCAGATAATATCGGAGAATGTATTTTACGATTTGATGAACATGTAAAAAAATTCCGTGCGGCTGCAATCCGCACGGTACAAAGGGAAGGGAGCGAGATATAGCCGAACTACGCTCGCCCCTATTATATCATAAAATCACAAAGGGGGCAATGAAATGGCGAAGCAAAAAGATGGGCGCTACCGTGCAAAAATCACAGTCGGCACGGACGCAAGCGGGAAAAGCATAGTCAAGTATGTGTCAGGACGCACCAAAAAAGAATTAGAAGCGGCTAAGGCAGCGGCGCGTGAAAAGTACGTCACGGGCGCAAACGCTGCACCGGAGGGAGTACTTTTTGACCGATACGCACTGACATGGTACGAGGTGTACAAGCAGCCGCATATAGGCGTATCCGCGCAGATGTCATACCGCACGGCGCTATATAAGCACATCTTTCCCGCGCTTGCGGGGCGAAGGCTGACGGCTATCACCACGGAGGACTTGCAGCGGCTGCTGAACGCCAAGGCCGACACATGCGCCGCCATAATAGGCAACATATCTACAATCCTGCGCGGGGTATTTCAGCGGGCGTATAGTCAGGGGCTTATCCCGCGGGATATCACGGTCGGGCTTACAATCCCATCCAAGCCCAAGGAGACGCGCAGGGCATTGACGGACGCGGAGACGGATGCGGTTCTGCGCCTGATGGACGAGGACGGCACATTAATGCTTGCCCTGCTGTACTACACGGGTATGCGCTACGGCGAGGCCTGCGGCCTGCAATGGCGGCACATTGACTTCAAGGCGGGGACAATCCGCATAGAGCAGCAGGCGGCGGGCAAGACAGGGGAGATAGATGCACCCAAAACGGATAAGTCCGTGCGGACAATCCCCATGCCGCGCGAACTGGCGGACAAGCTGCGCCCCGTGCGCGGGCTGCCGCAGTCGTATGTAGTACCGTCGTCTACAGGGTCATATCACCGCAATGCGACACGATACCGCCTATGGGACGACTTAATGGCGCGGCTATATGATATCGCGCCGGAGATTGACGCGATTGAAAAGGGCGGGCGGATGATATCGGTCATAACCCCGCATTACCTTCGGCATAATTATGCCAGTGTACTATATAACGCGGGCGTGGACGTGCTTTCCGCCCAAAGATATTTAGGCCATGCCAACGCGAAAATCACGCTTGAAATATATTCACACCTTTCGGCGCAGAAGGAAAAATACAGTGCAAAGCAGTTACAGGGCGCATTTGAAAAAAGTTGCCGTAAAGTTGCCAGCCCCAAAGCGCACGGCAACGGCGGTAATTAAAAAACGCCTAAAATACTAAGAAAAAGCACCCATTTTTATGAGTGCTTTTCTTCTTTGGTATCCGGCAGCTACTTGGATTTTTTGCCCACAAAAGTACGTAATTGTACCACAAACCATAGATATTTAGGCATTTTCACAAACAGCCGTTAGCACGGACGCGCAATAAAAAGTTGCCGCAAAGTTGCCGGGGGTTGGTGTAAATAGATTACGCCTTATACATTTCCTGATACCTTTTTACACGTTCCGTCTTGTCTATCTGCTTGCCGTGCAAATATTTGTACAGCGTCAGCATATCGGCGGGAGGGTCGCCATGCTTCGCCTTGTAGTCCGATATAGCGCGGGCTACAAGGTCGTGCAGCATGGATGCGTGGGTCAGCTCCTGCCCCGATATGGTGTACAGGGTCTGCGCTACGGTCGGCATATCGTCCTTGACCGCAAGCGCCCACTTAGCATACTTTTCAGCGTCTGCGATTTCTTCGCAAATCTGGTCGGACAGGTCATTAATTAGCTTCATTTTTTAGCCGCCTCCGCCACGGTGGCGACGGCTCCGCCAGTCAGCCCCGTAAGGTCGTTATTGGGTGCACAAGGCGGGTTGCCGAGCAGCTTAAAAGTCCCGCCCGTGGGGGTGGTGGATACCACGGTGCTGTATTTGGTGCGCTTACGCATGCTGCACGCGGTCACCTGTGCGCAGCAGCGGTTTATCAGGGGATACTGCGCCGTGCCTGTGCCGATGGTGATATATACGGGCGCGGATATAGTGGTGGTATCGGGTATGCTCTGCGCCACGACGATGCAATACTTCTCGCCGTTGGCGTACACGCCTGCGGGCAGATTGATAATGAGCCCAGTACCCGCCACAAATGTCACGGACTGGGATATAATGAGGTGGGGGCAAAGCCGGCATATATTCTTGCAAGCCATAATTTTCTCCTTTCATAATCAAGGGGCGGTCAAGCCGCCCCGATAGTCACGGCAAAGCCGGATGGTGTCATGCGTTAGCAGCAGCTATTGCCGCAGCCGCAGCCGGAGCCGCAAAACGGGCTATTTCCGGCGTTGTAAGTGTAGCCGTTGGGGTAGCGTACCACGCCCGTCAGCTGCTCGCGGACGAAAAGCTGATTATTAGCCTGCTCAAGCTGGGCTATGCGCTGCTCAAGCTGCGCCTTTTCGAGCGCCGCGAATTTTGCGTCGATATTGGCGTTGATGGCATCCATGCCACGCTGTACGGCGCAGCAGCAGTCCGCCATCTGGGACTGTATGCCGTTCGCGGACTGCATCACGGCCATATTCGTGCCGTTCTGCGCCAGCGCCATTTCCTTCCCAAGCTGGCCGATGTTGCCCTGCATATCGTAGCCAAGGCTGCATATGCCGTTGCCGATGTTGGTCAAGCGGTCATTAAGCTGGCCAAAATGCTGGCCGAAAAGGATTTCCTGCTGCGTCGCTGCGGTCGCGTACTGGCCGTAGTCACCGTTGCCGCGATTGCCCCAGCCGCCAAAGCCTCCGCCCATCATAGCCAAAAGCACGATAAGAGCGAAAATCCAAAAACCTCCGCCCATGCTACCGCCAAGGCCGTCGTTTTTGTCCGTTACGGCGGCAATATCCGCCAAAGAGGGTACATTATCCATTGTCTTTTCTCCTTCATAATTTTATTTTTTTGGTATATAAATCGCGCGTGATTTATCGTATCTGTGATAAGATGCTTTCAGGGTCTATGCCGCGCTGCTGGCACAGACTATAAAACATCTGCTGGGGGTCACGCCCGCCGAGCATCCGCATTACCTGCTGCATTTGCGCGGGCATTCCCATCATGCTTTTCGCCTGGGCGATTAGCTGCGGGGATATTTGCGGGGTCTGCTGGCTTCCAGTTTTCATTGCTTGCAGTATGGGATTCGGCATTTAATTTGTCCTCCAATTTTGATATTCTCGCCGCGAGGTCATTTATGTCTACGGGCGGCGCAGGCTGATACGGTGTGATGGTGTACGGGGTTAATGTAGGATACCCCGCGCTGTCAGTACACTTGTGCCAGACTATGGGCGCGGTGGTGTCCAGCAACAGGATGCTGCTATTGGGCGCAAGGTTGTACGCCTTCGCCCCGCCCTCGCCATTGACTTGGGCAATTTCGGTGCGCTGCTGGTACTGCTGGGGCTGCTGATAGCCGCCAAAAAAGGGGTTAGGATTCCACATTTTTTCTCGCCTCCTTATGCCTTAATTTTCGCAAAAATTAAGCCCCGCGCCCTGTGCGCGAGGAGGGAATTTTGCGGGCATTTAGCGGGGGAAAAATATTTTTTAATTTTGTCAGGCAAAATGCTTGACAAGAATGGAATTGCATGCTATAATAAGGCCATAAGATAAAGCAAGGGCGACAAGCCCCGAAGGGAGTTAAAAATTATGAAGTACGATGTAACATTTTCCTGCGGTCACACTGCTACGATAGAGCTGTTTGGCACGAACGAACAACGCGAACGCAAAATCAAGTGGTATGAGACTTACGGCGACTGCCCCGATTGCTACGAAGCCCACATAAACGCCGAGAACGCCGAAGGTTGCGAAGCCGTAGAAATGTCCTACCGCGAATACAAAGAAAACTATGGCGAATGCAAGACCGAGCGCGGCAGCTACAACAAAGAAACAAAGACCATCGTGGTCTACGTCCCCCGCACCGAAACCGAAGAGCCCGAAACTGAGAAAACGGAAGAAACCGCAAACGAAGAAGCCAAGGAACCCGCCGAATACGAAATCAATAACATAGAGTCCGGCTTGGCCAACATAACCCCGGTTGAATTTGTGGATGCCTACGGCATATATGCGCGAGACTACGGCACAACGCCGCCGGAGGAACGCCGCGCCAAGAGATGCCTTGTCGGCATAGAGCTACTCAGCGGGCGGCAAATAGAGGTATTCGGCAGCAGAGAAGCCATACAGCCCGCTATGATACGGCAGTGCTGGGAGTACATAATGGCAAATCGCGACGCGCTGCTGCCCATGTTATTAAAATAAAAAAGGAGAGAAAAAATGCGAGATGAAGCAGTAAAAACACTTGGGTATATCTACGGGCTGGCGTGGCAAGTCAGCCCCGATAAGCTTAGCGAGCCGGCGCTATTCGCGGAGGCGCAACGCCGCCCGGCACACGGCTTTGCAATGTCTATGCGGTGGCTGATGGCCGCCCGCAAAATGACGCCCCCCCTTGATCGCGCCATAAGCGACGCGATCCAGCCGCTTGCCCCCGAAGATTTTGACGATGGTGATAAGGTCATAAGCGCGCAGCAGCAATGTATGTGGGACTTGGCTTTTTATCGCGGCAAGGCAGCCCCCATCCTTAACGACCCCGACTATCTTGCGGAAAAGATGCGCGAAAAGGGGCTAACGTTGGAGCAAGTCGGCAATGTTTGTGGCATGAGCCGACAGGCCGTATCTGACTGGACGAGTGGCAGGCGGCCAATCCCCCAAAAGCACAAGGCCACATTGGCAGAGGTTTTCGGCATATATATGTAGGGCAAAAATATTTTTAATTTTGTCAGGCAAAACGCTTGACAAAGTATAAAATCTGCTGTATAATATAGCCATAAGATAAAGCAAGGGGCTGAAGCCCCAGAGGGAGTTAAAAAAATGAAGGTTTACAAAGCGATTGAAGGCACCGAGACCCGCGAGCAGTATGGCGAAGATTTTATCCCCATGTGGCGGGTAGCAGAAAAAGACTTCCCCCGCAACGAGGTCCGCGCGGCTACGGCAGATGAGCTTATAGCGGCCATAGACGACGATGCCGAGTGGGAGCCGAATCTTGTCGAGGCGCTGTGCTATGAGCTGGATATAGACTTTGACAGCTACGAGGACTGCGAATCCGCCTACGATGCGGCAGTAGCCAAGCACGCCGCCGAGACGCTGAACCGCTAAGACACAGAGGGTAAGGGGCGGCAGCACCGCCCCAAAGGAGAGAAAAAATGGAAGCAAGGATGCCGAGAACCAAGGCCACGCTGATGGCCTTAGCCGAAAAGTACCACATGGAGTTTTTACGCCACTACATCACGGACGAGGGCTACGGGGTGTACTGCGTATCGGACGAGCGGATACCGGAGCTGGATGCACTGGCGGCTGATAATGAATGGGGTGATGCCTGGATATTCGACTGGCTCAACTGGAGGAATCCGCCCTATATGTACCGGATAATTTGTCCCAAAAACTGGATAAATCTTTGGGGTTGGGTGAAATAACCGGGGGAAAGAAAAAAAAGATACACTGCGGTGCATCTTTTTCTTTGGTTTGAAACCCCACCAAAGATAAATAATGTTTCAATCCACACCCGCAAGCGGGTGGCATGCGTCCCAGACGCAAAAACGAAAAGTTAAATATTTCAATCCTCATCCGTTGCCGGATGACATTATTAAAATACCACAGCATCAAGCATATGTCAAGCCCCCAAAAATAAAAAAGCCCCCATTAGGGGGCATATTTTATAAGGGTTCTCTCCGCTGCCTTGTATCGGCGGCGGATTTGGTCATACTCCAGCGGCGCATCTGTGTACCGCGCCTGATACTCCGCTGTAAGCCTGTCATACGGTACACCATCCAGCAAATGCCGCGCCACAAGCCAGCGGTCACGCTCGCTGAAAATCCGCTGGTAGATTATCCCTTCCCACTCCGCACGGGATAGGGTCTGCAAAATATTTTTGTCCACCACACAGGCCGGCTTCTCATCGGCCTATCACCTCCGACCTTTTTAGTGTCGCAGAGGGGCGGCGGCAAGCTTACTTCCGGTCGCGGGCTATGGCATCATACGCGCCATTGGCGGCAAGGGACACAACCACGGCATTTATCACGCACAGCGCACCCGCCTCAAGGGTCAGGCCGCCGGTGAAAAAGGTGGCGGCAATAAGCACCACAAGCGCAATTACATAGCTGGTCAGGCGCGTGGGTATCTTGTCGATAAAGCCCACGCCCTTGATAAGCTGGGTTACAAGGCTGGTTGCAAGGGTCGCCCCCGCGTAAGTCAAAAGCACCGCCCAGGTAAAAAATTCGTTCGTCATTTTTATCTCCTTTCAATTATGTGTTGCAAAAGTTCTGCACGAGCGTTTTTCAGCCCGTCAATTCCGTTTCCGTCAATCTCATGGTTTATCAGGGCCACAAGGCCGGTTATAATAGCTTGGTTTGTGACTTCCTGCCGCGCAAATTTTGTGTTGATTTCATCAAACCGTTTCAGATCGTTTGAATCATGCTCAAGCACCTTCTCCAGCTTCTCGCGCATAGATAATGCGGGGGCTATTATTTCCCTTACCGCCTTTATGCCCTGCGCAATAAGGACAATCGCCCCCAGTATTGATGCACACCATCCCCACCATTCCATGTTACACCTCTGTATGCGCTGTTGCAAACGCCTTTACAGCCGTCATTGTGGCTTTGCCGCATATTCCATCGGCCTTGCCGCAATCGTAACCGCAGGCGTTCAATGCGGTCTGCATAAGCTCCACGTTTTCGCCGCGCATCATGGGCGATGTCAGCCTAAAGACGGTTGGGGCGGTATCCTCGGCCAGCGCGGGGTGTCTGCCCTGATGTGTCCAGCCGCCGTAAGACAGATGGCGCATCACTACGCCAGCGTCACGGCCTTGTGCCTCTATCACCATGCCGTTGCCGACATACACGCCCACGTGTCCCATTTTGCCCTTGGCGAAGCTGTACCTAAATACCAAATCCCCCGCTTGCATCTGCCACGCGGCAAGCTTGCCCTGCTGCTTGCACTGTCTGTATAAGCCTTGGGCGTTGGTATCGCTGTCTATCAGCCCGCGTATGTCCCTAAGCCAATGAACGATAAGGCCGCTGCAATCATAAGCATACAGCGGCGTTTTGGCGGCTTTTTTGATGTACGCAAGGGCGCGTTCGGTCTCGCGGCGTGAGGTTTCCTTGCGCCGCACCCATTTTTCGAGGTCGGCGCGGTTGTCTACCCTTTCGCCCTGCGCGCCCCAGACGTAAGCGTCGCCCAGATGGCTATTCAGGTATGCGACAAAATCGTCTATCTTTTTGCCCATACACGCACCCCCAAGGCCAAAGCCGCCAGTATCATCACAAATCCTATATACACGGGCGCGGAGCCGGTCTGCGGCAAGCCGGGTGTGCGCACTACCACGCCATCAGCACCCCATACCGCCGTGGCCTCGGCTTTGATGTGCTGCCCGAGATTTGCCACAAGCGCGGCATCGTCCATGTATACCCTGCCCGCGTAGATGTCGTCAAGCGTCATACTCAGCGTGTTCAACTCGCGGGTCAGGTCGGCAAGGCCGCCCGCTATGGACACATCTACCGCCACGCCATTGCGGCGGACGAATGTCAAGCTGCCTATGGTCACAGTATCCCCGCTTATGGTCACGGGCTTGCCGTCATAGGTCAGCTCCGCCAATGGGGTGGTATACTCGTATACCGCCCGCACGGCGGGGTATGCGCCTGTGACTATCGCGGCGACTACATCGCCGTCAAGATACAGCACGTCCATATCCGTAAGATTGATAGTGCCCTGCACGGAATTGCCTTCGGCATCTGCAAATTTTGCCGTAAAGTATACCACCGTGCCGACTGTAGCAGCCTTGCCCGGTGCAGGGGTATAGGCCGCGCCGCTTGTGGTCGCCACCTTGTCCAGCTTAGTGACGGTCACGGTGTAGGTCGGGGGCGGATTGTCCGCGCGTCCCCAGCCCATAGCCAGTGCGCCCGTGCATATGCACAGCAGCACAACGGCAAGCACCATTGCAAAGTATCTTTTCACTATTTTTTAGCCCTCCTTCGGCTTTATAATCTCTTTGACAGTCTCTAAAAATGCCGCCAGCTTTGATACGCTTGGCAGCCCCGTCATACCATCTACTGCCTCACGGATGCGGTCAAGCTTGGCTTGCAGCTCGTCCCGCTCCGCACGGTCAGCCTTTATCCTGCGGTTGTACGCAAGGATTTTATTACGCAGTTCGTCCGTCATTCCGTCACCCCCGATAATAGCATATTTAACGCTTCTTCAAGCGTTGCTATTCTTTCTTCCGGTGTAGGTTCGGGCGTGGGCTGTTCTGCCGCAAGCGCTTCAAGCTCTGCTATCTCTTCCGCGGTCATATCGCGGATTATGCCGTTTTCACATATTTTCATTATTTTGCCCCCCATATCTCCACAACAATTCCAGCCGTCAAACCATAATCGGCAAGGTAACTTGTAAATCCAATCGACGTGACAGGCTCGGAATCCGGTAGATCTGATTGGTATGTTAGGGCTGACCGCGGCGACACTAAAACCGGCACGCTAATGTCGCTGGGGTTATAGTAGGTTCCCGATATCCAAAAACCAAAGAGCCTGTTGGCGGTAATTGTATATTGTGAGCTTGCCGCCGTTTCTGTTCCGCAAATATTGCCCAACAAGGTTCTATTTATCTCGAGCCTCACCCACTTGCTAAATTCTATTTTTGCCCCGTCAGGACGCGCTATTGTGAGCACAAAAACATTAAAATCGTTCAAGTTCGGAATTTGAGCAGTTCCCCATACAAACGCTATCGGAGATGCCGCAAGCTCATTTTCGGTTATCGTGTATGTAAGAAGTTTCGTGAACTTTGGTAATTTTTCTGCATCCATATCCACCGCTTCCCACTCCGTCGGCTTGCCGTCCTGCACGGTCTTTACTTTGATTATCTGGCCGGGGGTGGCAGAGGTCAGACCGAGGGATATAGCCGTATCAGCCTTGGCAAGGCTTGTCTGCACGCTCTTCGCAAGGTCGGATTTGGGTATGCCGTCAGCGGGCTTGGTGTATCCCGTTCCTGCTTTTTCAGCCCCGATATTCGTTCTGGCCTGTGACTTCTGTTCTTCCGTCAGGGTTTGGGGGGTGTATGTCACGGCATCGGCGGCACCGCCGCTCGCTGCCGCCTCGTTTATCGCCGCCACAAGGCTGCTTTTGTCCTTCGTGGTCAGGTCGGAAAGATTGCCCATGTCTGCCCGTAGCTGCTCCTCCGCCGTGGGCGGGATTGTGGGGAAGGGATTACCCTCCGTGCCGCCTGTCGGGGCTACGCTGATATGCGCAATGTTTGTGGTAATGCGCGGGATTACTTCCCCATCCCGTGCGGAGTTGCCCACAAGCCACACGCACCAGTCGCCCGCTGTAAGGTTAAGCTGCTGCTTGGCGGTTATCTCCCCGTCTGTCACGGTTATCTCGTGTACCGTGCAGCCCTGCCCAAACATTGCTTTAATCTCGCGCCCCGTCCAGTCCTCGGTCTCGCATACCACCTTTGCGGTAAGGTACTGCACGGAGTTTGCGGCAAGGGGGAGATATTCAGCGGTCAAAGATTGGTGGTTGGCAGTTAGGGTGATGTTGTAGGTCATCCTTCGTTCTCCTTTTCCGCTTTGTCCTCAAACTCGCCGTTATATAGCCGTTTGAGCGATTGCAACACACCGCATTTAGCTTCAACGTCCCTGTATGATGTTACGGGCATGGTCTGCTCCAAAGTGGCATATATGCTCTCTATGACCCGTTTCTCAGCCTTGTTCATATAAGTCTCCTTTCTTCCAAGTTTTTCACACGCTTTTCAAGTTTTTGTATTGCTTCAATGGCAAGCAGTGACAACTTGCCATATTCCACGCCGTCAGGCTCGCCGGCATCATTTAGGCACACAGCATAGGGGAATACTTTATACAGTTCTTCCGCGATAACGCCTATCTGCCGCCCTGCGTCGCTGCCGGTTTTATTGTTAAATGTCACAATGCGGACTTTGCTTATATCGCTAAAGTCCGTTTCAGTTGCAGCGAGTATGTTCTTTTTGTATCGTCTCGATGATGCAGTTGGGTGGCGGTTAGCTTTAACTTGGTCCCAATAATAATCGCCTATGCCAACGTTGCCAACGCCTGCGCCGGATGGCACTATACATATCTGTGATGCTATTTTTGGTATCCACCCTATTTCGACCCCGTAAACGGATATATAATCATACCCAAAATGGACATACCCACCCGCAGCGTCAAGGGATGAAAAGGTACCACTCGCGGCTTGCAGCGTTCCGGTAAAGGTGCCGTTCGCCGCGTTAAGCGTTCCCGAAAAAGTACCATCAGCCGCGCTCAGGTGCTTAACGTACAGATTATCAACATCGATACGCGCTGCCGCTACTTTTCCCGTGGTTATGCGCCCGCCGTCAATCTGCGTTGTTCCCCCCGCTTTCAGGGAGTTTATGGTGACATAGCCCGTCAAGTCAATCTTGCTTGCGTTTATGCTCACGCTCTCCGCGCTCTGATTTATGGTGGATATGATGTTGTCCTTTGTGACGGTGCTTTGTACGCCCTCGGCGGTAATTTTTAGCTGTGTCTGCATGGTCTGCGTCCATGTTGTGGGTATGCATACCGTGCTATCGGCAGTCCATGTGTCCCCGACAAGCTTCTTTATCTCGCCCGTTGTCGGGTTATACCAGTATTCCCCTTCCTTGGCGTTTGTGGGCTGTGTGCTTTGGTTATAGTCGGGGTATATGGTAAGCTTCCATGCAGCCCCGTCCCATATGCGCAAGTCAGTACCGTCAAACCATTGGTAGCCCGCCTTTGCCGCCTTTTCATCGTCCGTCCAGTCCGTTGACGGGTCGGTTTTCGACAAAACGGGGGTGAGGTACTCGATGCGGGTAATGGTGTTTACGGTTTCGTCAACCGTTCGGGTCAGTTCGTTTGTCCTGCCCTGTATCTGCTGTATCTGTTGGGAAATGCCGTACTGCTCCCGATGCTCCTTTTGCCCCTTGGCTTCATAGGTATCCAGCAGGGCGGCCTCGCCCGTCATTGTGCGCTTGAGTATATAGGTGTCAAATGTCCCGCCGTTGCCCTCGGCGAATTTCACCGTCACCTTGTCACCCGGTTCAAGGTATGGCCGCCCCGCTATAACCGTTTTGTGCGGCCTGTATGGCTTGTTCGCTATTTGGTTATATACGTTCTGCGCTATGGTGGTAAGCTCCGCCGTGGTCTTGCCAAAGCATAAGAAATTGCCCTGAATTATATACGGGTTATCCTGCACGGTTGCGGGGTAGTGCCCGCCCACATCATCATCGGTTGCCCGTATGATAACGGCGTTAATGCCCTTGCAGTCGTATTCCTCGCGGGTGCTGTCGGGACGGAAGGTGTAATCGTATTGGCTGTAATCAAACGTTTCGCACGAGGTGCTGCCAAGCGTCACCCAGCGGAGCTTATTTATCGTTCCCATGAATGAGATATCCCAATCCGGCGGTACGGCTGCCCATAGCTCTATCTTAGGCCAGCAGCCGTTGAGCTCGCAGCACGCGGAAAGGATATCGCGCCCCGATATGGACGTTGCGGACATTGTGCGGCTTATGGTCATGCTGTCGTTGGGCAGTGTTACGCTCTCAAATTCCACGCCGCAATATGTGCATAGGCTCTCACGGAACGCTTTAAGGGTAAGCCCGTTGAAGTCAAGGCCGTTGTACCAGTCGGAAACGTCTTTGTCAAAAAGGCTCAGTGCGTCATATGCCGTGATAGTCTTAAATTTTGTCGTGCCCTCGCCTTTAACCCCAGCAATGTAAAATTCAGCGACATAAGGAGACCTCATTTCAAACACATTACTTGTATCCCATAGATATACCGTTATCTTGTGGCCTATCGCATAATCCCAGATGCGCCCTTTAACGTATCCGTCCAGATGTTGGCTATACCTCTCTACCTCACTTACTTCCTCGCTATCTTCGACAATCTGTATTTCAAGTGCTGCGGGCTGTACCGTGCCATATTTGATGGTTTCCGCATCGGATATGGCCTCGTCTATCTTGGTGGAGTTCCCTACAATCTCGCCAGGCTCTATTTTGTAAGCTATTTTAACTTCCCCCGGTTCGGGTTCGCCTACGTCCGGTTCGTCAGGTTCGGGCGGGGGCGGCACCCATGTATAATGCCCAAGTTCAATTTCTGCTTTAATTTGGCGTGAATCGCTGTTCCGCCATTTTGCTTTTTGTTCATCCGTCCAGCTTTTCATGCGCCCTCCTTAGTATTCGATTAGGTGATACTCAACCGAATCATATACGATATCGTTCCCCATAATCCGCTTTATGGGGTAGGTAACATCAGGAATGTAAAAGGACCCCATCTTGTACATATTATCCTCGTCATTCCAGTACGTCAGGATTATCTTGCGTTCCCGCGCGTTGGTCATAGCCCCGTTAAAGAACGCCTGTATTTCCTGCTTCTCGGCAAGCTTTAGGTCGTCAATCGTCTTAAAGACTATCTTTGAGCGGTCATGCGGAACGACGGTTCGGTGCAAATTGCCTTTGCTGTCCTGATAACTGTCGAGGTCTTGCCGTTGGCTCGGCGTGGTCTGATATGTTGATATCTGTATATACTTATGCGGGAACGTTGTCCCAAACGATTTCATCAAATACCCTTCAAATGCCATTGCTTATTCTCCTAAAATCGGATATCGCCCCGTGCGGCGTATGTCGCGCTTTGAGTAGTCAACCACGCTGTCATATACTTTTTGACCGTCAAGGAAAACTTGAACGTTCATGTTGCCGCCCATGCCGCTTTCCTTTAACGCCTCTTTCAGCGCTTGTTTCATGGTTGATAACGGCGATACAATTTCGGTTTCGCGTTTGTTATCGCCCAGCATGGCTAAAAACTCGCGGTTTGCGGGTACAACCGTGCCCTCTGCCAGTCTCGGCAAATGCACTTCCGGCAGGAGCGCAACTCCTCCCCAATCCTTGCCGATAACCCCAGCCGCCCACGTTACGACCTTATTAAACCCGCCAATTATGCCGTTTATAGCTTTAATAACGCGGTTCACAATACCCTCCACCATGGATATAACGCTATTAAAAATGCTCTTTGCAAATGCCGAAATAGCTTCAAAAGCAGTAACAAACGCATTTTTGATTTTGTCCCATGCGGAGGTAAAAAACTTAACTATTGGCTGTATTACGTGTTGGTTAAACCACCCCGCCACGGCGTTCCATATTGGCTTTATTACCTCCCACGCCTCCTTGAATATGCGGGAAATGTCCTCACCAAGCTTCTTGAAAAAAGTCACAACGGGCTGGATAACGTTTTGGTCAAACCACTCCGAAACGATTTTCCAGACGGCTTGAATAATAATCCAGCAGCCTTCAAATACCGCTGCCGTCCTCTCTGCCCAACCTCTGAAAAATTCGACAAGGGGAGTTATTATATTATCGTCAAACCATTGCACCACGGGCGCAAAAATCTCTTTGGCTTTCTCCCATATGCCGACAAAAAAGGCGCTTATTTTCTCCCAAACGCCCTGGAAAAATGCGGATATTTCGTCCCAGTATTTGTATACGGCAAGCGCAACACCGGCGATCGCAGCGACAACCAACGCCCACGGGCTAATCAGCAATGCAAGTGCCGCGCCTATTGCGATTATTCCCGCCTCTATTGCTACAAATGCTTGGTCTGTTAGCTCGCCCTGTTCAACCCATTCCTTAATGCCTATTACAATAAGTGCAATGCCGTCAATTATAAGCCCGATAGCACCGCCAACCTTGCCAAACAGCACAGCAAGGCCGCCAGCAAACAAGGCCGCCCCCGTGAGTATCTGGATTAAATTATCCCAATTAAGTCCTTCATTCCATGCGTCTAAAAAGCCGGTAATGCCAAGCACAAGGCCGGATATTGTCATAAACCATCCTATGCACTTCTTTAGGTCAGCGCCAAATGCGCTTGCTATCTTCCACGCACCAAGCCCTGCGGCTATGGCAAGCACCCATCCGCCGATTTTCTTCATTATGCCCTCAACTTTTTCGAGATAGCTTGTATCAACCTCGAACGTGGGCGTTGTAACACCGCTGCTCCCGCCCCCGCTGCCAGTATCCTTGTTGGATGATAGGTTATTTATCTCGTCAAACGCCGCAAGGGATAGTTTGGCCTTGTCTGCCGCCTTGCCAGTGGCTTCTATCGCGTTAGCTTCTTTGTATAGGTTTTTCGCATTTTTTGAGCTTGCCGCAAGGCTCCTGCCAGTGAGCCACGAAAAAAACGCCGCAACCCACGTTATAACCTTGGCAAGCACATTTACAAATTTTGTCAGCCACGGCAATATGGTTTCCCATATCGGTTGAAATGCCGTGAGCAATGCCCCGCGTAGATTATTCCATGCCGCCGTAAACTCCTTTGATGTTTTTAGGGCTTTCCCCAGATAGTCACGAAACGCGTTCAAGGCTTTTAAGATAACATTAAATACCAAAACCCGCTGGGCAAGCCTAACGAGCCGTTTTTCAAGCCCGCTCACTTGGTTTTCGGACTTTTTTGCCGCCTTGCCTATTCCTTCGGTTTCCTTGGCTGCCTTCTTCGCGGCTTCTGCCGCTTTTTCTGCACTGGTTGGGAGTTTATCAGTAGCTGCGGCTACATCATCTGCGGCCTTCTGCATTGTTCTTAGTTCAGCCGTTGCACTTGCTACCGCGCGTTTTGCGTTATATACGCCAACGGCGGCGTTCTCGGTGTTAAACCCTCTATATTCTGCCTCTTTATAAACATCTTGCGCAAGCAACAGTTCTTGGCGAAGCCGCTCGACTTTTTTTACTTGTGCCTCTATAGCTCGTGATGTTTCATTCACGCTATTTGCGGCGGCTTTGTTTGTTTTCCCAAGTTGCTGCACCCCTTTTTCAAAGCCGCCTGTATCCAACGCGGTATCAAAAATAATGCTGCCATCTACCATTTTTTATTTACTCCTCTGCCGCCAATGATTCACACAACGCCGCAAAGCTCTCCTTGCTCGTCCCGTGTTGCTTGTTCTTTATGTCGCACAGGTCACGGTTCGCGTTGTAAAATTCCTGCTCCCATTTTTCAAGTTTTTTCCCTTTAGCCTTTTTATGGCGTATGTTGACAATATTTGCAAACGTGCTTTCCCCGTCTATCGCGTCAAAGTACCCTATAAACGTCCACCAATGGCAATATTCGTCGGCGCGTATTTCCCGCCCCGCAACCTTGTTTATAGCTGATACCATATACGGAAAATCCTTATCCCAATCTATAACACGCGGGCGTTTTGTGCTGCCCTCATCCCTCCCGCACGCTATAAATCTTGCAGCCGCTTCAAGTCCTTTCGCCCAATCCGTTACAGCGTAAGCATCAACAAAAAAAAGCCGCATCATAGCTACGGCCTTTTCTCTTTCGGTAAAATCATCGTCATTCAGAGCAGATATAATATCCAATATAACACGATAATCTGAACGTATGGGGTGTTCAACCCCGTCAATGTTTACGCTTGTTGGGAGTGTGTAGTTCATTTATTGTATTTGGCAATGAGGGCTTCCAGCTTAGGATTTTTCGCGTTCTCGCGCTCCGTTACGGTTTCGTCACAGTTTGCCATTATTGCAACCAGAAAGCCAAGCCACAGCGGGCAACCGTCACCCGTAATAGCGTTTGTGGCTTGCCCCTCAAAGACTATTTCAGATACGGGCGCGGCAAAAATACCATCTACAATCTTCCGTATTTCAAGGTCTGCCTCATGCGCTATGGCCATCATTTTGGTTGCTTCCGGCGCCTTATCGGCTTGCAGGCTATACTTGCGCTGCAAAGCATCAAGTTTCATGTATCCATCGTACAGACGATGGATGAAATTAAGGTCGGAAGGGTTAAAAGAAACGACCCTGTTCGGGTCGCCGTTTATGTCAAATGTTTTTATGCCAGTTTCAAAAGATAGTGTTGCCATGTTATCTCCTTAATTTCTTATCTTATACATTGCTTTTTTAGCCATTACTTCGGCCGTACCTTCCGCAGAAGTCTTATTCCATAACATACCCGTCTGTGTGTATATCTTGGCTCTGTCGTGGCGGCTCCTAATTGTTACCCGTACATATGCTTTAGGGCTGCCACCCTGATAAAACAAAAGCGGGTGTTCGCCGATAGGCAGCAAAAGATTAATCCCTTCGCCGCGTCTTATCTTGCACAAGGTCTGCCCCGCCTCTTTGACAATCAGCCTTACAAGCGGATCGGAACTCGATTGGATATACTGTATTGATACGTTGTGCTCGGTTATAATTCGTTGCATACGATTATAGCCGTCGCGCGCCCTCGCATTATTAACGTCAGCGTCAAGCGCACGGTTATAGTAAATTTCCGCGTTATCTATATCCCCAACACACTCATATTCCTGTGCCCGAAGAACGTAGTTATTAGCTTCCCATTCACGGTTAACCTTAATTGTATCGGGGATTTGCTGCGCCTCCTCAACCTTTAGCCGTGTTCCGCAGTATGGGCAGAAAGCAGAGTTTCTATCCGTGTTTATTGTAATGTCGCCATTGCAATTTGGGCACTTCAATTCAACTATTCTCACGGCTTAATCCCCCAATCACTTAATATCTAACGTCAATTCCGTTTTTTCGCTCCCTATGCCTGGCCATTCCATTACCGTTATATCCACAGGGGATTCCATGTTCCTCAGCTTAAATGTTTCAGCGGCTGTTATTGTTGTGCCCTGTTGCACTTCCAACCATCGGTTTTGATACTCTACTGGTGTTTCGCTTTTAAGCCACGACACGGGGCTACTCTCAATTTCAACGCCGTCTTGGTATGCCTTAATAGTTGTTGCCCAGCCAAACGATTTCGGGTCTTTGGCCTTGTTTGTATATTCAAATTTGACCAATAGGAGCGTCTCGTTATCGTAATTGGTTACAAGCTCATGCGACACATATTGCACCTTGATTGCGCTTGTCTCCAATACATATATATGGGGCTCGGCAGTCGGTTCAGCCGTGGTCAACGGCAACGGTGTTTTATCAGGCTCGTTAAGGTCTGCAATTACAATATCCGACATGCAAGCCCGTATCAATATTATTGCGCATACCGCCGCAACAATTATAATCACCGTCTTTGCATTCGACTTTTCAACCTTCGCCCCGCAATTCGGGCAATAGTTGCCCTTAACCTCGGCACCGCACTTTTTGCACTTCATTTGTATCCTCCCAATCAAATATCAGTCAAGCCCGTACTGCGCCTTTGTCACAAGGCCGCCGCCCTGAATCTGTACTATAATATTCCCGCCACCGTCCAAAAAGCTGTTTTGGAATGTGTATGTTTCGGTTCTGAATTGCGCTTCTCCAATGTCCACAACGCTGCCAAGTTCGCCCTCCATACCAAGCACGGCGACCACTTGTTCATACGTCATTCCGGTTTCCAATGCCTTAAACTTATCCATTGTAAGTTTGTTGGGCGTGGGTTCCGGTGTTGGTTCTGGTGTCGGTTCTTCCGTGGGTTCGGGCGTAGGCTCCGCAGTATGTTCTGGTATTGGTTCCTTTGTGGGCTGTATTGGGCTTTGCGTCGGATCCGGCGTGGTTATGGCCTCGCCGTCTCCACCAATCGCGTTGCCTATCGAGCCTATAATAATAAGTCCTACAATAATTCCCAGCACGACGAGCAATACAGGGTGTTTGCGTTTCTGCTTTGTGCCACAGTTTGGGCAAAACTTACCCTCAAATTCCGTGCCGCATTTTTTACACTTCATGGTTTGATACCCCCGCAGATTTGATGGCCTAATTATCGCCCCTGCGGGGGTATGTTGTCAAGCGGGGTTTTATACCATGGCGGGAGGATAAACGCCGTACAGCCCCGTTGCAACGCCTTATGAAGCCGCTGTGAATGTCACGGCGTAGGTAGTCCAGTTATAGGACACATTAAACTTTTGCACCGCGCCGAACGGGTTGACATTGAAGGGTATCTGGAAGCCGGAAGTATCGCCGCCCATGGACTGCGGGATTATCCAGCAACGCTGTACATATGCCGTGCCCGTGGCCGTGGTGGTTCCTTCGGTGAAGGTGTTGAGTTCGCACTTGGCGTAATAACCCGTGTTGTTTGCCTCGCTGAAATCCTCGGTCATGGCGTTCTTGACCAGAGTTTCATAGATAGCCTCATCCGCATCGGCGTAGAAGGTGTCAACGGATACTTCCGGTTCATAGCCGTTATGCACAAAGCGCGATTCGCCGAGGACATTCTTGCTGGTGCTTGTGTCGGGGTTCATCTCATGGGACAAATCGTCCGTATCGTGGCCGAGCACGCTCCACTGCGCCGCCGAAAGTTTCTCTACGGAAACGGTTGCGTCCGTGCTGTATGCTACGGCCTGTAAAAATGCTTTTCTGGGTTTCTTTGCCATTTATAGCCTCCTGTAAGTGACTTTAATGTTTATCTGATAGCGGGCAACATTCGCGCCCGCCTGTGTCGGGTTTGCCGTTAGTGTCGGGACAAGGCTTTGTATAGTCCCGTCCGCCCATTTAGGAAATTTGCGCGCCGCGTTCTGCGCTATAATCCAGCTCACAATTTTCTGATATATCCCAAGGTTATCCGCGTTCCGCTCTATGTCCGCGCCGTAATTCTCGCTTGAGCATAGGATATAGTCCACGGACTGTATATCATCGGGTACATATTCGCCAAGGACGTTCTCGCGATATCTTATACTTGATGGCACAGAATATATCGCGTACTCAGCCGCGCTTCCGTCCATGTAATCAATGGATATGGCCGCGTTTTGAGGTATGGCGGGGCAACCGAAAAGCCAGCTCCGCAACTGACTAATATTGTTTATTTGCGGCATCCTGCGCCTCCTTCAAAATATCCTTGCCGTGGTCGGCCTTCATGCGCTCAAACCAAAACGCCCCGCGCATCGGTTCTCCGCGATAGTGCAGCTCGCGCCCTGTCGGGTGCTTCGGCTGTCCCTTGGGTGAGAAAAAGCCCACAAGCTCCCCGCCCTCAAATCGCGGGATATTGGGGCCGTATACCTCGCCGTAGTACAAGTACCGCGCCCGTGGGTCATTATACACGATTTTGCCGGGGCTTGAATCCTGCCGCGCCTTGTTCTTGAAAACGCCCGTTTCCATTGGCACATAGGGGTCTATGTACCGTAAAACGGCATTATCAATCGCCGCCTGTACCTTGCCGCCGCTTTCAAGGTTACGGTCGCGCAAAAGCTGTTCAACGCTTTTGTTCCACTTAAATTCAGCCTTTATAATCATGCGCCAAGCACCTTTATATGCGGGGCATTCGGGGCGCGGCGATTATCAATAACGGCGGTCACGGTCATAACATCGGGCGCATATTCCTCGGCCATTGCGGGGGTGTATTCCACGTCCCCCTTTACCATGTAATCACCCGTGTGCAGCGTCCATTTGTCCCCGTAGCCCGTTGTATCGGGTATGCGGACTATGAATTGCCGCGCGGTCTGTAAGCCGTCATTGGTCACGCTGGATATGTCCTTGGCGTACCATGATACGCCCCGTAGCAGGGTCTTTCGCCATGTGTACCCGCGCTGACCATCAGGCAGCTTATTGAAAAGGCTTGCGGTATCATTGCACAGCTGCATTTCACGCACCTCCGCTATATAGCAGGGCAACGCCGTTATCATCGGTCACACCCGCCAAATACTCGTATATGAGCGCTTTCTCTTTCTGACCGCTATACCTGAGATATTCGGAGGTATGCGTGTTTACATAGGTTTCGCTATATCCGTCCGTGCTGAAAGACGCAACGGGCGCGGTGCTGTTTGCGGCGGTTGCGCTCAGGGCTTGCGGGTGTATCATCTCAAACATGAGCCGCTTCACGGCCTCGGGCACTTCCCGCATATGCTTTACGCGCCCGAAGGTGTATAAGTCAATCCTTCTGCGGGCGGCGTATTCAAGGCGGCTGTATTCTTCCGCGTGTATAGATATATCGCCGCCAAAGCGGATATACTCTTGTAGGCTCAAATACATATTCGGGCACATTCTTGCCTCCTTAACTCGGCGGGGGTTTTGCCCCGCCGCATTCACAGATTATTTCAGGGTAACGGCCTCGTTGACGGCAGCCGCCGCAACGGTCACGGAGCCGGTCACGGTGGTCGCGTCCTTTTTGCTTACCTTGTAGGCGTAAGTTCCCTTGCGCAGATTAAATTCGGCCTTGCCGTCTGCTCCGGTAATCTTGCGCACCCCGTCAACCTCAACCTTCGCGCCAGCTATCGCGGCGGGTGAGGTCGCGCCATCGGTAACGGTAAAGGTTACTTTCTGCGTGGTAACGGCGGTGGTAGGCTCGATATAGGCAAACGGGCACATGGTGCGGCCAGCGTCTATCGCGGATACGGGATTAGGCAGCGCCCAGCCCATACGGAAAACCACGCGCAGGGCAATCATGTCCTGCTGTGCAAGGTTATAGACAATAGCCTTGCTGGACGGGTCTTGTATGATTGCCTGGTCGAGTATCTTGACGGTCACGTCCTGACGGATAGCGTATACCGCCTGATTCCAATCGCCCGCAATCATAAGCGCAACGGAGGGGTCAAAGCCGCCGTTGGTGGGGAAGTATACGGGCGCACCGTCAAGGGCATAGTTGGTCACGCCCTGCATGGAATCCGCCTTGAAGATGGGGAGGCCGTCCGTGGTCTTTATGCCGCGCAGTTTGGCGCGAGCGGCAAGGGCAGCAACTACGCCGTTAATGGCGTTGCCGCCGACTTCGACCTTCTCAAAGAGGCCGCCCTCGCCCAGAAGGTTATCATAAGTCAGAGTGCCGCCAGTCACGTTGTTGCCCGCCTGTCGCGCGGTGGTGATTATGTCGGCACGCCAAGACGCGGGCTTATTTATACCGAAAATGGTCGCAAGGTCAACCGCGCGGCCAAACTGCTCACGCACACGCGGCGTTACCTGCGCCATTATGTCTATGGACGCATCGGCCAGCACAGCTTCGGGGATGGGGACTATAACCGCCAGCTCCTCAGCATTGATGTATACGTTGTCCCACGCCTGTTCGGCGGTCTGCTTAAAGCCCGTGTCGCCCGATACCCAGTAGGCCATGGGCAGGGTATCAAGTACCCTTATGCGGGTCTGGTTGGAAGTCATGTCAGGCATACGGCGTGCAAGCCGCAGGAAGGTCGAATCCTCTACGGGCTTCTGAAAAATCTCCGCTACAATCTGCTCCTGTATAAGGGCTTCAGCCGCGCTTCTGTCAATTATTGCCATGTGTTTTTATTCTCCTTTCGTAAACAAAGCACGCAAAGCCGCGTTGGCTGCCGCGTGCGGGGGTTCTTTGCCCTCCGTTCCGTTCTGCCGCATTCCCGTCCTTTGGGGCGCGGCGTTGAAAAGGTAAGGCTTGCTTTTCTTCAGTGCTTCAAGGGCTTCCTTCACGCCCTCTACTGTGCCATCGTCTTTAACCTTTACTTTGGATTTGTCCATTAACGCGCTTGCCGCGTCCGCGTCCAAAAGCCCAAGGTTGCCGCCGACGGCCTTTATCTCGGCAGATATCAAACGCCCATTTGCCATTTCAAGCCGCTTGTCCATTGCGGCTTGCTGCTCCGGTGTAGGCTGTGCCGCCTTCTGCTTCTTTGCGCTGTCAAGGATCTGCGTAATTTCGGCTTCTGTCATACCGTACTGCTCCGCATAGCTTTTCACTATACCGTTTTCTGTCCGCTTGCTCCTTGCCTCTATCGCGGCCACAATGCTGTTAGCTATCTGTTCCGCGTTCGGCTGGTTCTGCTGCTGGTTCTGCTGCTGGTTCTGGTTGTTTTCTTCTGCCATTATTTTTCTCCTTTTCCGTTTTCAGCCCGTCGGCTCTATAATCCGTATAATGCTCGTCAGCCCGCTTGCGCGTGATATATCCAAAACCCTTGCGGGATTTTGTGCATAGAAAAAGCGCGGTGTTAATCGCGCCCATACCCCGGCACAACCGCGCGGGGGAAACTCTTTTTAAGTCCTGTTTGTCGGCAAAAGTCAGTTAACCGCCGCTGCCATTCATACACCTTTGCCTCGGCTGCTTCCGCGTCCTGCCCTATGTCTCTTGTGGCCATTGCTTCACGCTTATACCGCCTTATCTGCCGCTCAATGTATCTCTGCTTCTGCGTGGCCTCATACTCCGTCATGGCCTTGCCGTTATAGCTGTAATCCTTCGCTTCAAACTTGGCCAGCATTTCGGGGGTATACGCCCGCGCCTGTCCCTCCTGATACGCGCTGAAAGAGTGGCGGCAATTCCATCCGCACAGCCCCGCCCCCGTGCCGTAGCCCGTGGCGGCATAGAAGTCCTCATATTTCTCCGTCTTGCCCTTGCGGCTGTATACCTTGCCTTGCCATTCGGCATGGGACGGCCTTGCGCCAGCGTGGGCAGACACCTCCACAAGGTCGTAATCATATTCGCGGGCAAACCTGTCGGACACCTCGCCCGCCGTCTGGTTTAGCCCAGTGATTATCGACCGCCGCACGGCTACATCAATGTAATCCCTGTGCCCCGTGGGGTATGTGATAGCCTCAACGCCCCTCGCGCACAGGTCTTTAACCGCCATCAATATAGCCTTATCCTGCGCAAATGCGCCCGTGCTTACCTGCATATACGCACGGTCTAAAACCCGCTCAAACTGCGCTGTGGCAGTCTTTGCCGTGGTAAGGGATAGATTCCTAAATGTGCCTTGTGTGCGTGTTATACCTGTTGCAATCAGGGTTTTTACCCACGGTGCAGACGATATGCCCTTATAGGTCTGCATAAAGTCCGCATCAAGGCTTAACGCCCGCGCTCCTGCATCGCTTATGATGCTCTCTATTTCCGCGTTGCTCTTGCGGGTTAATGCCGCCAGCCGCCGCACAATCTCTTTGTGCGTCATGCCCATGGCCTGTAATTTTCGCTCCTGCCACTGCGTGGAGGATATATACAAATCAGCGCTGCTTATGCGCTTCGCCATATCCCGCAGGATATCATCTTCGGCTTGACGGTACAGCTCCACAAGCTCATCAGGCGCACGGTCAATGTATTCGGGGGTAAGCATTATGCCTCAAACCCTTCCGCGATAGTCTGTATAGCCGTCATTGCCTTCGCCTGTTCTTCGGCCTCGCCAAAGTATTTGACGCGGTATTCCCACGGCTGCCGTAAGCCCTCCCGAATCTCCTGCATGAAGCGTTGCCGCTCCTTGTCCTCGTCCTCGATGATACTATCGTCAAATTCTATGGTTATTTCGCCTATGCCTATGCCCGCCATCTGCGCGATAGCTCTTATAAGCCCCTGCAAGGCCGCATCGAGTATAAGCTCGTGTTTTTTCAGATTGCGGAAAAGGTCGCTGTCCTGCGATATCACCTGCGTTGCAGTCATAGCCGTGCCGCCCTCAAAGCGGTATCGATTTTCGCCAAAGCCGCATTTATAGGCCGCAAGGTTTATAGCGGTCTTTATGCCTGCCTCAAAAGCGTCATACCGCAGCGCACCGTTCATTTCCTCAATTTTCTGTGTATTCTGCTCTCCGGTATCAATCACATAAAACTCAACGTCATTATCGTCAAAAACGGGCTTTGTTACCCCGCTGTCGGCCATTGTGGTCTGCGTAAGCGTAAGCGGGACAAGCACACGCTTTTTACCGAGCCGGAACTCGTTATCATACGCATCGAAAACAAGGTCTATGTTTTGGAGGTTGTCTATCGCGTTGGCGTATACCGATATGCCCATCGGGGACGATAAATCCGCGTTGTTGACGATATTCGGCGTGATTATCTGGTAGAACGGTATCTCTGAACCCGTCACCACCTCATCCGCTACACCTTCGGGAAGGTCGGCGGGGCTTATGGTGTCGCCGTTACGGCGGAACATTTTGTTTTCGACAACGTATCGCCCTTGCCCATCCTTGCGGTGGATATTCAGGTATATATACTTCTCTGCGCCCTGCTTGCGCTCTGACGCAAAGGCACACTCCGTAATGATGCCGTTATCCCATGCCAGCGGGTATACCATGCTCCCGCGCACATAGTCTATCACTACCTCGCCGCCGTCCAGATACTCAACGAATGCGCCCGTGCCAAGGGCGAACGCCAGCTCCACAAGCTGGTTAGCCCTCACACTGAAACGGTTGCGCTTTAGTATCTCGTCCATTGCCGCCTGCGCCGCTTCGTTCCCCACGCTTATGCGCACCTTTTCATTGAGCAGCAATGCCGCCCAATCCTCGCAGAAACGTTTAGCCATTCCCATTGTCTTGCGTTGCCGTGTTACCTTGCGCTGTCCGTTGTACTGCGTGTAAGTGTGGAAGCTGTTCACCTTGCCCTGATACCACGACTGCCACAGGGCGATTTGCGCATAATAGGCATCGTCAACCGCCGTGTACCCGTTGCGCGTCAAATATTCGGTTATTGCTTGCATGCTATCTCCTTATGTACATAATCGACGACTGCTCAACCTCCGTTGAGTATTCCATACTGTCAAGACTGTCTATGTTTGTTGTGCCGTTGTCGAGGCGTTCATCGTCTATCTTGTCCGCATCGTATATGGCCGTTTGCAACGCCTCTATTGTCGCTTTGCAATGGCTCATAATCTTAAACCGCTCCTGCGCCATCAACGAGTTGTAAAAGGCTATGCGGTCGTTTATCGCGCCCTTTATCGCGTTTTCAATGCCTATCGGAACGCCCGCCTTGCTTGCGGCTGAGCGTAAGCCCTCAATTAGCGTCTGCTCCGCGCTGTCGCATCGGGCGATTGCAACCCTGTATTTCTGCTGTGCCCTCCGTACAAAGTCTATAAAAGCCGCGTTAAGCTGGTCAGGGTTAAAGCGGCCATCCTTAGCGTTATCATGGTAATATTCGTCCAGAACCACAATTTCTTTATACCCGTGCGTGAAGCCCGTTAGCGTGAAGGCGTGGCCGGATTTAGTCCCGCCAAAGTCCACGCCGATATTGGCATACTGAATAGCAGGCGGCGCATCGATGATATACCTTTCGGGCGTGTCCGCAAAGCTCGGGTACACAAGCCCCTCCGCCGTGCATCTCTCGCCCAGTATGTCACGCCTGTACCATACGGTTTTGGGGTCATACTGCGCGGTTATTTCCGCCTGCCGTTCCTCACTTATCGATAGGTTATCCCGTATTGTGAAATGCTCGTATACATAGCCTTTCATGCCGTTGTCGCGGTACTTGTCTATGTACTCCGTGTATATCGGGTGGCGCGGACTGCAAGGGTTCATGTCCCATAGTGTATAAGGCCGCACGGCTGCAAGCTGACGGCCATTAGCCACTTTTACAAAGCTTTCGCGGCTATCGTCACTGTCATAATGCTCGTTTATTTCCGTGGCTATCCACAGGCCGTAAGAATTGCCCAGTATCCGCTTATAGCTGTCTGAGTTCTTCCCGCCCGTGAAAACGACAATCTTTTCCCCTGTCTGAGTGGCAAGGAAAAGCGCTTGATTCTCCTTGTACTTCCCCCAGCGGCAACGCCCACGGAAAAGGTTTTCAAGGCCAAACCCGTTGCACACCCCAATATTAAGCTTCGCGTTGGCTATGGTGCTGCCTGACGCTAAATGTATCTTGTCAGGACACGTTTCTAAATATGCCGCCGCCATTATGCAATGGTCGATGGTCTTTCCGCTTCTGATTGCGCCCTCAGCTACGCACATTCGGGCGTTCATGCCGCGCAGAATGTATGCCTTATGCTTCTCGCTCAACGGCTGCCACGGTATGGTGGCGGTCTTTTTCATGCGTCCCGCCCTCCTATTTCAGCATATTCGCCAGCGGCGTAAGGTCTTCACATTCATTCTCTGCCGCCTTGCCCTGCATTGCAATAAAGCGCTTCATCAGCGCATCACCGGCTTTTAATCGGTCTGCCAAAGCTGCATCAAGCCCGAAACTGTCTTTAACTTCACCGCGCATAACGGCGCTGTAAAACCTCATTACCTCATCTGCATCTGCTATACGCTTTTTCTCATCTGACTGCATACGCTCAGAGATATATGCCTGAATGTTGGCCTTTGTAAGGTTTTCTGCGCCAGAAAAACGCGCGGTTTTCTCAGAGTATCCCGCCTTGCGTGCGGCTTCTGCTGCATTGCCAGACTGTATATAGTAATCTGCAAAGGCTTTTTGCTTGGGGGTTAGCTTGTCGGTTTTAGGCATCCTTGTACAGTCCTGCAAGTAGCTTTACTACTTCTGCAAGCTGATAGGATTCAAGTAGCGTGGTATTTTTATTTCTGCCATCCATCTGCTTTTCAGTCTGGATTATCACGTATTTATTCACCATCCTTTCAGCCTTTTCAGAGTAGCTTTGTACTTGATTTATTTTTACCCTTATCCCCTTTGCACACAAAGCCTGCTGCAATCTATGTGCTACACGCCTTAAATTCACCTCGTGCCGCCCCCTCTTCGCGCGGGGTATCTGCACCGGCTTAGGCTGCACCGCCTTTTGTTTTTGTCATAATGCTTGCACTCTTTACAGGTGGCGGGTGTGTGTATCCACTTTATAGGTTCCATATTTGCTCCATACAAAAGGGCTCCCTCTGCGGAAGCCCTTTTCTGATGATATCAGTATAGCATATAAATCGTGTTTTATCGTGTTGACTTTTATGGGGCTATGCGATTTATCAGCCGTTCCACGCCGTGCCGCTCCAGCGCCTTTGCCCAATCCTGCGACACGTGCATCCGCTGTGCCACCTTTTCCCAGTACCCGCTTTTTGCAACGCCGTACTCCACATACCTCAACTTTATCACCTCGCACTCCAGCGGCGGCAGACACATCACCTCAAATTCTATCATGCCCGCGTGGTGGTTCAGCTCTTGCAGCTCGGCCTCAAGGCGCTGCTTTTTGCGCTCAAGCCGTTTTATCTCGCGCGTTGCCTTGAGCGCAGCATTATATGTGGCATCAGATACCCCGCTCCCGTGCGGCAAGCCCGTCAGCCTTTGCGGGTGAAGGTCGTACTGGCTTTCTATCTCCTCGTCCACTGTCACAAGCTGCCGCTCTTTGTCTGTGCGCGTGCGCTCTGCATTGCCCCAGTACATCAGCAGCCTCCTTACTGCCGCGCGTTCGTTTTGTCTTTTTTCCTTATCGCTTTTATCCATCCTGCTACCTCCCAGATTTTTCGCAAAAAGGGATTCAACCTCCCCTCCGCCTCGGCTACACCCATAGCCGTATCTCTGGATACGCGGCTGCAAGCCTGTTAAACTCGTCTGGGTAGTTTATCCGCAGAAACACCGCTGTGCCTTTGTTGAGCAGGTCGCGTGACGTTATATAACCGAGCCGGATAAACGATTCTTCACCGCACCGGTTTTCCCCGCGCTCTATTGTTATTTTTTTGTATATCGGGTGTATTGGTGTATTGTACTCGTGTAGCGCCGCCGCGACATCATACAGGGTAAACCATAGGAGCGGATGGCAAACCGTAACATCGCCCATTGATGCGCTGTCAAACACTTGCCCATGTGCTTTAGCGGCACGCATCCGTCTCCGGCTCTCCGTAGCCCGAACACCCACAAAGCATAAATCCTTGTCCTTTGCGTACTCGCGCACAGAGCTGAAGAATACGCCGCTTTTCCCAAATGCAGCCTTTTGCGGACGTGCTATCGCGTCAAACGCAGAATCCTTGCTTTCAAATACATCGAGTTCTCTGCCAACCGCCGCGGCCACCTTGCGGCATGTCTCTACCGTGCCGGGGAACGATGCATCCGAGCAATGCAGCCACAATCTATAATCCGCCCCGGCGCGTCTTGCCGCAGCGTCCACAATGTACGCCATAGCAACGCTGTCTTTGCCGCCGCTTATTGCAACATACGGTCTTTTGTGCGTGCGGAATTGCTCTTCGCAAAGCCTTATTGCTTTGTCTCGCTTTTCGGCGTATTGTCGCATGCCCGACCTGAGCGCGCCTATCTTAACAAAATCGTCAATAGTCATGTTGTCGCATTCTCCGCCGCGGTAATCGGCACATGGCACAAACGCATATTGCAGGGTTTCCAGTAAGGTGGCTTTATTCCGTATTGCATAACGGGATATGTACTAAGCTCAAGCCCCTTTGCCTCGTCACTGCCGACCACCACCGGGCGCATAAGTCCGTACTCGGGGTGCCACAGGCTGTAATCCTCGTCACAGTCCTCTACACTCCATTCGGCCACAAAGCCATATCCCGCCGCGGGCTTTTTGCCTACGGCCTGGATCGCCGTCAATAGGTCTTGCACTTTAGCCTTGTCGCCCATGGCATAAAACTCTATATCGCTGACAGTGCTGACAACTCGCGGTATGCGGTACGCCCGGTATACGCCTACGCTGTCCGATATTATACCCGTCTCCATGTCAAGATGTCCGATCTTGTCCGCATCGAAAAAGTTGGGTCTCCTATTTATGTATTCGATGTTTTTGCCCTCGGTCTTAAATACGCCTCTGCTTGCCGCCCATCTATTATCGGGGAGCTGCCGCAGCGGCAGCCCCGTATATCCGTCATATTGCGTGCTGCCGCAGCCCTCTAAGACCTCCGGCTTGTGTCTGCTAAACCACGCATGATACAATATCGCGTCCAGCATGATGATCCCGTCTGCTGTATTTACTCTGCCGTCAAGCAGGTGCGCCGTGACTTTAATCGGCGTTGTTGGCTTTTTTGCCACCCTTCTTCCCTCCTTTCGGTGCGGCAAGGAGTGATAAATGCTCGCCGCCCTCCTCGCGGACAAAAGTCTCATATGCATCGATGAGATCTGCAATTTGTGGTTTTAGCGTTATCCTGCCGCCGCTAAGGACTATATCGCGGTCGCCGACAACAGCATCGAACAAGCCAAACCCTTTTGCCGCCATGCCGCCAAGCCTCGGCACCTTAAACCACTCGCATATAGCTGCATACAGTGCGCCGATTTCAAGCGGCGTTGTGCCATCAAGTGTAATAAGGTTTTGTACAATCTCCGTGCCCGCTGCAATATACTGTACGGAGTAGCGCATCTGCGTTGATGCTGTCCCCGCCCCGGAATCATCGTTTATGTCAACTATTCGGCCGGCTTTTATATCGTTTTTGGTATCGTCGGTGCGTGTAAACTCAATCTCTTCAATCATATCATGCCATGATTGGGCGCTGTCTATGCCCGTAAACTGCTCGCTCTCCGTGCACACAGGGTATCCAAACGACACCAGCAGCTTACCCGCCATGATCATTGTCCCCATGCCGCCGCCAAGGAGTGAGACCGCCGGATAGTAATTGCGAATTTGTTTTGCTCGTTCCACATCATCTCGCATCGTACCCGAGAGGTTACCGCCCGAAAAAAGCACATTGAATATCTCTTTGTCCACTTTTATGCCGAGCGTGTTTAGGAGGTGGAGCGCCGCGCTGTCCCTGATTTGGCCGCGTGTGCTGTTGCCGGTTATTACAGGCAGCCTCCCTTGTGTCGTGAGAACGGTTTGAAAATAGCTCCCGGTGCTGGCGGTCTCGCCAATGTGTGAAACAGGCGAAAGCAGCCTGTATTTTATACTAGTCCTCATATTCGGCCTCCTCCTCTTTATACTCCATCTTTTCGCGTTGAATGCGGTCGCGTACAAGCATACACAGATAAATTGATTCATCCGACATTATGCGCAGCAGACTGTTATCCTCGATAATCGGTATTCTGTAGTCCTTTATAGCATCGCTCATTATCAGCTCGCCGGTTCCAGGCATTAGCACAGGATCGTCGGTTGACAAATAGCGTGGTTTAACGCTGTCTATCTTCGCCGCGCGGCAGAATTTTTGCATAAACTCTGCCGTGGTGCTGCTTTTTAGGCACGCTCCGCGGATGTAGCTGTTAAACCTGTCCCATGTCTCCAACCCATTCAGCGGGCTGTTTTTGTTGCGGCTGCGGTACATTGCGTAGAGCAGTAGCGCCGCACTCGCGTGTTTTACGCTGTCAGTATTGAATTTATACAACATATTGCCTCCTCGTCTGTTATATCTCTTTTTTGTCCGCAGTAGATTGGTATTTGTATCTCCCGTGATGCTCTCAGCTCGCGCCGAAGGTAGTTAAATGCACCCGCGCCGACCTTTTGCATCACTTCATAGCGCATCTCCCCATCCGCCAACGCTTTTTTTGATTGCCCAAGTGTCATAAGCGACTCAACAAAATCAAACAGCGTCCGCATCCTGCTCGTTGTGGTGTATATCGTCTCGGTCTCAAGCTGCACCGCGAATGGTGTCGGCACATGATTCATTCTCGCTCGATAAAATAGATGCTTTTTCTGTGATGTAGTTATCACAAACATAAACGGCGGCTTTTGCTCCTGCGTGATCTCGTCCCGAATGCTCCGTACATTTAGCAGCCTTATCCCGTCAGCGTCTTTGATGTAACTGTAAAAATACAGGCTAAAAAGGTCTGCGCAGTCATTGCATACATAATCCCCGATGAGCGCGTAGTCCGTAAATGAGCCCGAGATAATATCCGTCGTTCTAACGCCCTGGCTGCATTCCCGCCCGCAGACGTGGCATCTAAACTCAGCATCGGCACTCGCAAATTCCTTCACTGCGACATCCTTTACAATGTCATTCCCGTCTGCATCCCGTGTCTCGTATCTAAGTGTTTTCATTTCTACCTCCTATCCCCGCACAAATTCTGGGCACCGGCGCACATGGTACGATTGCGTCGGCTTGACGCTGTATAGCCGCGTCTCGTCTGCGTACTGTGTCATATCGTTACCTCCAGCGTTGCCTTTTGCAGGATTATAACGTTTGCGTCTAACCCAATGTGGGCTATATCATTGAGAGTAAAGCTCCAAGCGTTAAAGTGTTCATCCTCTTTGGCTGTCGTCCGCATATATACGGCGCTCCCCATCATAAAAACTTCTCCCTTGCCAACCTCGCGGAAAATTGCTCCCGTTTTCTTTATATCGATTTTCATGCGTCCTCCTTAAAATCCTTAAGCCCCGCCAATGCCAAAAACCTCTCCTTTTTCAACCTTGGCAAAGGGCGTCCACATTTTCCCTGTGTTGATGTTGATTTTCATGCATCCTCCTTTGTTTTACCCTCATTACAAAACTAATTTAGATTACAATTAGGCCCGTTCCGATATTGGCAAGAATGCTGGTACTTTAGTTTTTTTATAGGCCGAGCATATACGCAATCCCTACATGCATCATCGGCAATAATGTGAAACTGTATCAGGGAGTGACACTTGGTGCCAAGAGTTTCCCGTTGGATGCAGACGGCAAACCTATCAAAGGTATTCCACGCCATCCGATATTGGAAGACAATGTTATCGTCTATTCCAACGCCACCATCCTGGGACGCATCACCATCGGGCAGGGTGCCACAGTAGGTGGTAATATCTGGGTAACGGAAAATGTGCCGCCAGGAGCGAGAATCGTGCAAACAAAAGCCAAGAAATGAATCTATAACAGATGATGTTCGGAGTGACGCTGGATATATAGATACAGCACATTGAATATATAGATGCAATAATTTTCCAAACATAGAGAGAATCAATATAAAAAGTATAGTCAAACAGTTATTAAATAAATGAGCGAACAATTTCAAATGATTGCCAAAACATTCCAAGGACTGGAAGAAGTACTGGCACAAGAGCTGACTGCATTAGGAGCAAACGACATAGAAATAGGCCGACGCATGGTGTCTTTCAGTGGAGACAAGGAAATGATGTACAAAGCAAACTTCTGCCTGCGTACAGCAATACGTATTCTAAAACCAATCAAAAGCTTCACTGCCAAGAACGCCGATGAA
>ERZ791729.86-NODE-86-length-53015-cov-5.588652_pt1 | contig 53015 bp, 84 predicted proteins | sample MGYA00510043_ERZ791729 | MGnify/ENA primary metagenome ERZ791729 (study PRJEB30046, sample SAMN00715149) | human gut metagenome | study: EMG produced TPA metagenomics assembly of the A metagenome-wide association study of gut microbiota in type 2... | reverse complement strand
TTTGGAAAGAGTGTTGATGAATTTACAATAGAATGTTTATGTTATGATTCAGACGATGATGCACTTCTACCAATACCTTATGTACATCCCGATGATTTTGGTAACGTAACAATTAAACGATATTTTACATATCTGATAACGATTGATTCAAAGAAAAATGTCACACCAAGAATAAAAATTAGTAAGGAATTATATAATTTTATGGAGAAAAACACAGTCGGAAGGTTATTAAGGATTATATTTAGAAGATATACAACTTATGAAGGTATGTAGATTAGAGGTGGGTTTTATGGATGATAAAACAGTAAGCAAAGTATTGTTGGATGTACAAAAAGAATATGCAAAGTCTAACAAAATAAAAGATAAAATTATTATGTTATTGATTGTTTTGATGTTTGCAGAAGCAGTTGTCGGGTATTCTGGTTTTGTTTATTATGAATCACAGTTTGAAACAACTACAACAGAAAAGATTGAGGTTGGAACAGAGGGAGAAAATACAAATGCAGAGTATAATGATAATGATGTAAGCGGAAATCAATATAATGGTAACGCAGTTCATAATGAAAAGAAATAGGAGGATAAAATATGGCGAAAGCATATGTTAAGGTGACAAGAACAACAACGAGAAGAAGAGTCGGAGAAGGTAGTGGAAGAAAGACAGGTAAAAGCACAACAGGACAAAAGCGTTGTCCTAATTGTGGTAAGTTTATGAAATAGGGGTGGTGGCATGAACAAAGAAAATGCCTTGACTCGAAAGAAATTAAAGCAAATAGATTCCGTAGAGGATTTTGATAGAATGTTAAACAATTTGATGGCAAGTGAAGAAGACAAAAAGATTATAGAAATGCATTATAAACAAGGTAAATCTTTGGGATACATTGCAGATGTGTTAGGTATGTCAGAATCGTCTGTCAAGAATAAGCACAGAAAGTTATTGATTAAAATTGGAAATATTATGTAAAGTAAGGGAGATACGTTTTGTATCTCCTTTTTGTGTACTAGAAATATATTTTGTCTATACTTTTATTATAATAATAGTTGTATAATGGAGTCATACAAAAGGAAGGGAGGGAGAGGAAATGACATACCCTTATGGTGGTTATGGCATGGGAAAGCCGTTGAGTCCTTATCAACAGCAAATGTATCAAGATAGAGTAAATGCATACGACCAACAGCAATATGCAAATCAGTATAATGGATATATGAGAGGTCAGCAAGCGTTTAATCAACCACAACAAATGATTAACTGTAGACCTGTTTCCAGTTATGATGAAGCAAAGGCAAGTATGATAGATTTGGATGGTAGCTTATTTGTTTTTACAGATGTAGCAAACAAAAAGATTTACACAAAACAAATTATGTTGGACGGAACAGCGGAATTAAAAACATATGTATTAGAAAATAATCAAAACAAAATGCAGGAGCAAGTACAAGATAGTCAATATGTCTTAAAAACAGATTTTGAAAATGTTATAAATAGTTTGAAAAATAAAATGGAAGAATTACAAGGTGGTGTTTTAAATGAACAAACAGATTGAGAAAATGTTTGGAAGTAATCCAATGTTTCAAAGAGCTAAACAAATGGCACAGGGAAAGTCTGAAAATGAATTAAAACAAATAGCTAATAATTTATGCAAACAAAGAGGTATAAATATTAACGATGCTTACAAACAATTTCAAGCACAAATGCAAGGAATGTTTGGAAATAGATAATTTAAGGTATGAACCTAAATGGTTTATATAAATAAAATTATACAGGAGGTACTTATTATGGGTATGGATGGTAGTGGATTAAGCGTAGCTGATGCTTTAGCATTAGGCAGAGACAATGAAGGTATGTTTGATGGCAATGGCAGTTGGGTATTTTTCCTTTTCTTCTTACTTGCATGGGGAGGAAACTGGGGAGGAAACTGGGGAGGTAATGGCATGAATGGAACAGCAAGTGCATATACAGATTCAGCCATTCAAAGAGGTTTTGATAACCAAGCGGTTATTAACAAACTGAATGGTTTAGAGAGTGGACTTTGTGACGGTTTCTATGCTATGAACACTTCACTCTTAAATGGTTTTAACGGTACACAGCAGGCGATTAATAATGTAGCCGTTGCAGGTATGCAAAATACAAATGCACTTGCTACACAGTTAGCAGATTGTTGCTGTACAACTAATCGGAATCTTGATGCTGTACGTTATGAAAATGCTCGTAACACTTGTGACATTGTTAATGCTATCAAAGCGGATGGCGATGCAACAAGAGCATTAATGACACAGAATGAAATCCAGTCATTAAGGGATGAGCTTCAAACAGCTAACTTCCAGTTAAGTCAGCAGGCACAAAATGCAACATTAATTTCCACATTAAGACCAACACCAATTCCAGCTTATCAGACCTGTTCGCCTTATGAGAGTGCTTATATGTATTCTCGATGTGGCAACGGTTATAATAATTGCTGTGGGTGCTAGGTAGTATTTTATCCGCTTAGAGCGTGAGAATGTAGGGCGGTAGAAATACCGTCCTTATTTCGGCTTGTAGAGCGTTAGAGAGGGGTTTGAGAATTATGTCATGTAGTTTATATAATAACAATGGTTATGGTTGTGGAGGATGTGTACACTTTGTTAAAACAAATAGTGTAACTTTGACAGACGGTGTTTTAATATTAAATATACCACAGGAAACTTTTGCGAATAAACAAAAAGTATGTATTTGTGTTGCACAAGGATTACCGACAGGGGTGTCTAGTGCAGACATAGTAGCAATTACGCTTGGGGCAGGAACAACACAATACGTTTTAAGAACAAAATGTGGAAACAATGTCCATGCAGACCAAATAAGAAGTCGTAGAGTATATCATACAAACGTAGCAACGGATAGTGGAACTTTTGTTGTTTCTTCTTGTGAATTAAACAAAACAGCATACAATTTCCCAACAATTTAGGAGGTGTTTTGAATGAATGAAATGTATAATGGACAACAAGATATGAATAGACAGGATGAACAGCCGTGGTCTACTGTTGAAACAAAACAAAACAAAAGTTATTCCATGCAGAAAACAAATGAGAGAGAAAAAGAACAGTGTGCAGAAGAAATATATTTAAGACTTGATGAACATATGCAAAAGGCTTTGAGTATGCATGAACAATTAGCCGACTATTTTTGTTTCTTAGGTTTGCAAGGATTCAAACGTAAACTAGAATATCAATATATGAATGAGGTAGCAGGTAAAAGAAAACTGCATCACAAATATATTAATATGCATCATAAGATAATACCTATGAAACAAGTTGATTTACCACAGATTATTCCTTCCGATTGGAGTAGATATACCACAGCAGATGTTAATGACAACGTGTTACCAAAGTTTGTTCGGTCAGCTATGCAGAGGTATAAAGACTGGGAAGAACAAACAAAACAATTATATGAGGAATTGTGGCAACAGTGTACAAATTATGGTATGACAGCAGATGCGGATTACATTTCTAAGTTAGTAAAAAATGTAACAAAAGAAATCAAGGAAATAAACAGAATGTGTGAACAATTAAATGGCACAGGTTATGATTCTGTTTCAATCCATAGTATGCAAGACAAATACCATAAAAAGTATAAGTCTAAATATGAGGACGAGTTCACAGCAAAAGAAAGAAAAATGATGAAAGAAAACAAAACAAATAACTAACTAAATAACCTATATCTTATAAGCTTATATATTATATATTAATTTATGTAGTATATAAGCTTTATTTTTGTTTAAATAATTTTAAAATATCTATTGACATTTGTTTTATTTGTGTTATAATATAATCAAGAACAGAGAAAACAAGATATAAAAAGAGAGGTAAACAAAAATGAAGTTAGAAAAAGATAAAGCATATGAAGTAAAAGAATGGTTTGCAAATAAGGTGGCAAATGAAGTAAAACGCAATATAAATATGTGTAAAGTATTTGCTGTTTTAAAGGAGACAGATAAAGCTGTCTATGCAATGTTAAATTTAGGAACAGATTTTCATAAGACAATGTGGATTCCAAAGAGTGTTATTGTGGAAGATGAAACTGGATACCCAGTTATTTATTCAAGTGATTATGAGAGAGTAAAACATGAATTTTATGCAAGATGGTCTATGTTTAAATAATTAAATTTTGTTATAAGATTAAAAGTACAAATAAAGTTCAAAAAAGGTATTGACAAATAGAAAAAGCAGTAGTATAATTAAGACAAGCAAAAAGAAAAGGAGAGCAAAAACATGATGGTATTAAACAGTGTAATGAAGGATTTAAGTAGTTTAAAGGTAAAGGATTTAAAAGCATTATCAAGAGAGAAAGGACTCAAGTTAGAGCATAAAGGACATAAGTTCACAAAGCAGGAGTTAATTGATAATCTTGTAGAGTTTTACAAGAACGAAGAAAAAGAAGGAGAAGAGGATAACAGTAAAGAAGAAGAAAAAGCAGATGTTGTAGAAGCAATCGAAGCAGTTGCGGAAGTAGTAGAAGAAACACAGGCACAGGATGATGAAGAAGCGTGGGAGGAAGAAAAAGAGGAAACAACGGAAAAAGAGCAGGAGACAGAAAACAAGTATAGAGGAATCTATGCAACAACATTAAAACAGATTGCAGAAAAATATTCATATGAAAAACCACAGTGGGTATATGATGAAGTATTACAGATTGGTTCAACAATCGCATTTATTCATTATGTAGAAGCAAAAGACCAGAATGTATATAGAAAGCTGAGGTTTGCAAAAGTTGTAGGCATCAACAGAAAACAAAGACTTGTAAAAGTTCAGACATTCTATGGAACAGAGGTCAAGATTGGTTTTGATGAATTGTTATTCATCGTAAGCAAAAATGATACAGCGAATTCTTTCCCTAAAGATATTCGTAATTATATTAAAGGACATAGAACAAAACAGGGAAGGAGAGATATTCATGATAGATACATCAGTTCCAACAAGTGTGAAGAATAGTGTTAGACTTCTTTATGAAGCAAGGCAGAATGAAAAAGAAGCAAAACAATATTTAGATGAAGTGAACAGAAAGGAGTCTTTAAGCATTTCAAATTATATGTATTCTACACAAGAAACGGATAGTTTTAATGTGACTCTTGATGAAACACAAATGTACTATTCAAATCATAAACATTTGAAGGTACAGAAAATTAGAAAAAGAAAAATTGTTTGGTTTCTTGATAAGTTAAAACAAAACTTGACAAAAGAACAGCAGAAAGAAGTTATAGATAAAACATATGTTGTTAGCGATATGGGAGGGCTTATTGAATATCTTAAAACCTGTGGAGTGAAACCAAAAGAGTTTAAAAAGTTTATAGAGGTTAAAGAGGTAGTAAATGAAACAAAACTTGATAATGCATATCAAACAGGGGTGATAAAGAAAAAGCAATTAAATTCTTGTTATGATGTGGAATTAGGAAACCCTTATATCAAGTTAACGGAAATTAAAAAATGAGAAGAAAATATACAGGAAAAGATTTGTTAAAAGTCTTGGTATTTTATGGAATAATAAATGATGATGTTCCAACGTCTGAGTTCAGTATAGTTTGTCCTTTTCATGATGATATAAACCCATCAATGAGAATAAATCTTTCTGACGGCACATTCTTTTGTTTTGGTTGTGGTTTATATGGTAATGCATATGACTTTGTTAAAAATGCACAGCCAGAGTTGAACGATTTACAGGTTTGCATTTATCTTGAAAGGATTCTGAATAGCAAGGAAATCAAAAAGATAAATGTAAAATATAAGAAAAAGAAAAAAATAAACAATCACCAAGCAATCATTGAAGCAGACGATTATTTTTATGGTTTGAAAACAATGGATTGGTATGGAGATTTGGAAGAAGAAGAACAAAGGGCATATGAGTATATGCACAACAGGGGATTTACAAAGAAGGATTTAAACACAGCGGATTGCAGAGTGTCTTATAACATAGCATATCCAATTATATTCCCTATACTAGACAACGGGGTATTTAAAGGATATGTAGCAAGGACTACAAATAGATATGTAGAGCAGAAACGAAAGTACCTTTATAATGAAGGATTTAGAAAAAGGGACACTCTAAGTGGTACATATGAAAAGGACAGTATAGTGTTTATTTGTGAAGGATACCTTGATTGTTTAAATCTTAAAACAAAAGGACATTTGAAAAATGTTGTTGCGTTGTTGGGGTGGCATATATCAGATGAACAGATAGAAAAACTTAAAGAAAAAAACATTAAGACAGTGGTGTCTGTTTTAGACAATGATAAATCGGGAGAAAAAGGAACAAGACTATTAAGTGAGTATTTTAGAGTAATAAGATTTGAGATACCTAACAAAGATGTTGGAGAAATGACGAAAGAACAAATTAAAAAGTCGTTGAGAAAGGTAAGGCGAGAGTTAAATGAGATTAAAGGTAAGCATTGAAACGGATATAGAATTATTGCATATCACAGGAAAGCAGATGGTTTTACAAGATAATATTGTTAAGGAGTATGACGAGTTTTCGGAAGAATATGAGACAATTTGTAAAGAGTATGAATCTTTAATTGGTTATGAAAGGCACGAAGATAAAACAAAATTTGATGAAGAACTTTTAAGAATACTTTCTGAGGATTTAAAGAATGAACAGCTTGCAAGTATTGATAAGATTATGGATGTTATAAAGACGGTTTATAAAGACCCGAAAAAAAATAGTGGGTATGTGCAGATTCAGACAGCCGTTGTAAATGTAAAGGATTTTAGTTGTATTCGTATTAAAAACTTTGATGTAAGAATATCAAAAAGATAAAACAAAAAGGAGTATATAAAGATGGCTATTTCAATTCAGGCAATAAAAAATGAGATTGCAAAAAGTGGAACAAACAAAGGTAAGTTTATTTTTTTCAAAGAGGGGACAAAAATTAGACTTAGATTTTTAAATGATATGGAAGATGGTGTGGAGATTCCTTTCCACGATAGTTTCAAACTTGGTGTGAATGTTCCTTGCCAAGAAATGTTCGGGAGAGAATGTTCATATTGCGAAGATGAAGATTTAAGAACAAGAAACATGTATGTATGGAGCGTATATGATTATGAAAGCAAAGAAGTTAAGTTGTTTATGTTTGCTGTTAATAACTGCTCTCCTGTTCCTGCATTAGCCTCTATGTATGAAACATACGGAACTATCACAGACAGAGATTTTGAGATAAAGAGAATTGGAAAAGGACAAAACACAACGTATTCCGTTATTCCTTTGGACAAAAAGAAATTTAGAAATGAAAAAGTCAAACCAATGTCAGAACAGGCAATTCTGAAAGCAATCGACAAGGCTTATCCTGCTGATAATTCAGAAATCGAAGAGGACGAAGAAAAGCCAACTAGAGCTAAAACAAAAGGAAGAAAAACCAAAACAAAAGTAGAACCAGAGCCAGAGATTGAAGAAGAAACAGAAGATTATGAGGAAATGTCAGCAAAAGAGCTTTACCAGATGTGTAAGGAAAGGGGACTTGATTGTAAACCTAGAAAGTCAAAAGAATACTATATTGACATTTTAGAGGAAGATGATGAAGAAGAGGATGACGATTGGGATGATGAAGAAACAGACGATGATGACTGGGATTGATAAATAATAACTTTAGGGGTTGACATAGTTCAACCCTTTTGTTATAATATAAAGTGTAAGGAGCGAAAACAATGAGTAAATTTTTTGATTTACACAGGCATGATGAACATAGCTTTTTTGATGGATTCGGAAAGCCGCAAGAATTGGTAGAGATAGCAAAGGAGTTGGGATACAAAGCACTTGGAACAAGTAATCATGGAAACATATCTGGTTTAATACAGCATTGGTTAGCTTGTAGGGATGCAGGAATAAAACCGATATTAGGATGTGAGATTTATTTTCAGCCAGTATATAACAAAGAAAACCCTAAAAGAAAATCATATCATTTAAATTTGTTTGTTAAGAATTTAAAAGGTTATGAGAATCTTTGTCATATCATGACAGAAGCAAATACACAACAGTTTTATTACAAACCAATCGTGGACTTTAAATTGTTGGAAAAGTATTCAGAGGGTTTAATTTGTACCACAGCTTGTATAGCAAGTGCAACGTCACAAGCAATAGTAAACAACAATGAAAAGATGGCTACAAAGATTTTGAAGAAATTTAAAAGTATATTCGGAAAAGATTTGTATGTTGAGATACAGCCGTATAAGATTGATACAAAACATACACAAGAGAAAACAGATTTAGTGCTTATGAGATTAGCAGGAGCATTAAACATTAAATGCATTTTAACTTCTGACTCACATTTTGGACGTAAGGAAGATTTTGATACATATTGTAAAATGCATGAAATAGGTAAAACAACATTAGATGTAAAAAGAACATATGGCGAAAGGTATATGCCATCTGAAAAAGAAATCAAGAAAAGATTCGTAAAAATCTATAACAAGGTTCTTTCGGGAGAAGCGGAGAACATAGCAACAGAATACATAAACAATATGGACGAGATTTATAACAAAGTGGAAAGCGACATTCTTGAAGGATGTGAGCTTGAGCTTCCGCAAATTTCAACAGGTAGAGACAGTTATAAATTGTTGAAACAAAACATAATTAGAGGATTAAAGAAAAAAGGAAAATATAACAAAAAATATGTAACAAGATGTAAGAAGGAACTGGATGTAATACATTATCATGGTTTTGATGATTATTTTTTAATGGTGCAAGATTATGTTAACTGGGCGAGAGCCAATGGTATAGAAGTAGGAGCAGGAAGAGGGTCGGCTTGTAATTGTTTAGTTGCGTATGCATTAAACATAACAGATGTTGATAGTATAAAGTATAATTTAGATTTTAGCAGGTTTATGCGTAAGGACAAAAAGAAAATGCCAGATATAGACGTTGACTTTGAAACAGAACGCAGACAGGAAGTTATTGATTATGTTATTAAAAAACATAAAGGAAAGGCTGTACAGATATGTAGTTATGGAGAGTACAGCATCGACAATTTAGTAAATGACCTATCTGGTGTGTGTGGGTTGCAAACGTCTGGTAAGGACTTAGACGAGTTTGACAAAGACCATAACAAAAAGATAGTCGCAGAAATAAAAGCATTTATACATGGATATGAGATTGACGGCGAATTGGATATGCAGGCATTAAAGGATGATGCGACATATTATGAGTATAACGATTTGTATGATAACATAATGAAGCATTTTAGCAAATTGTATGGAAAGATTCGTTATCTTGGTAAACATGCCGCTGGGGTGGCTGTAGTAGGTACAGACATATCAAATTATACTTGTATCATAAGACGTAGTAAGGATGCATATTCGTCTTGTTATGACCTTAATGATTTAGAACATATTAATTGTATTAAGTTTGATATGTTAGGACTTAAAACATTATCCGAAACAAAAGAACTGAGAGAGTATACAGGACATAGAATAACAGACGAGGACAGAGAAGAACAAGATATTTATGATAATTTTAGAGCAGGAAATACAGATGGGATATTTCAGATGGAGAAATCTGCACCAAAGAAGATTCTTGACATGATACACTGTGATTGTATGAACGATGTTATTGCAGTAAATGCGTTGAACAGACCTGCACCATTACAGTTAAAAATGCATGAAACATATGCGTATAACAAATTATCTGGCAAGGCAGACAAAAACACACCATATTATAAATATACACAAGAGACATATGGTACAATATTATACCAAGAGCAGACTGTAGAGGTCGCTCAAAAGGTAGGACATTTAACAGCCCCACAGAGTTTTGATTTATTAAAAATTATGAAGAAAGCAGAGAACCTAACAAAACCAGAGTACATACCAATCATTGAACAGATGAAGAAAGATTTTTATAAGGGTTGCCGAAGCGAAGGATTAACAAGAAAACAGACAGATAGCTTATGGGGTAGTATGTTAATCTATGGTTTTAATAAGGGGCACAGTACAGGCTATTCCTTAATCAGTGTAGACCAAATGTGGTACAAGATACATTTCCCAACAGAATTTTGGTATGTAAAAATGAAATATGCATTGAATGAAGCAAACATTTTTAAATATGCAGAATGTGCCGTGAAAGATGGTGTTGTGGTTATGTTGCCTCATGTGAATCAAACAGCCAGAACGTCATTAAGAAATTATGATGGTGAAATGGTTATACAACAGGGTATGAGTATTATCAAAGGAATAGGAGACAAAGCCGCCACAGAGATAGAAATGGAAAGGAAGAAGAATGGTAAATTTTTAGATTATGATAATTTTTATGATAGATGTAAAGGCAGAGCAGTGACAAGTAGGGTAATAAACATTCTGGAAGAACAAGGTGCGTTAGAATTTAATGAGAAGAGATATATTAGCAGAGTTGTAAAATACAACAGTACAATGGTGGCTAAGTAAGGAGGAAACACAATGAATAATTATATATCGGAAAAAGAATATTCACATGAAGTAGATAAGCTTAGAGAAAACAGAGTTAAGGTATCATTTTATAAATATGGTACAGCGGCAAAGAATTTTGGCAGAGGGTATGTTGATGCATTAAAAACAGAAGAGAAATGTATCGAGAAATATAATGAAACAGGAAATAAAGAGTATTTATTAGATGCAATGAACTATCTTATGTTTGAGTTTATGTACCCACAAAGAAAGGGGGCATTTTTTAAAGCAACAGACTCAAAAGAAAGTGCAGGTATTGTTGGGATAAGTGCAAAAGAAATGGAGGATTTAAAAAATGAAGATTATTAGACCAAATAAACCAGAGCGTTGTTCAAATTGTTTATACAGTGAATTTGAAAAAGGATTCTTGTTTTGCAAGAATTTTGATTCAGATTTGTATTTAGATAACGTAGATTATTGTGAAAGTTGTGAATACTGGATGGATAGATATGAAGAGAGGAAAAGAAAATGAAACAAATGAACAGAGAAGCAATTATGAAATTATGTTCGGAAATTTCAAAAAAAGAAGGTGATGGGTCTGTATATAGTTTAGGCAGTAAAAATGGTGTTTTGAAAATTCCTAGATGGGGTACAGGTTTACCAGAGCTTGACAACATAATTGGTGGAGGTATGCCAAAAGGAAGAACGATAGAAATTTTTGGTGGTGAATCCGCAGGAAAAACTTCTTTAGCATATCATTTATGTTCACAACATGAAATTTGTTTAGACATACCAATTGAAGGGTGTGTGGATAAAGATACAGAGTTTTTTAATGGAGAAGGGTGGAAGAAAATTAGTGATTATAAAAAAGGGGAAAGGGTATTACAATATAATGAAGATGGAACAGCAACACTTGTTAAGCCATTAAAGTATCATGAAAAAGATGCTTGTCTTATGTGGAATGTGAAAACAAAAAATAGATTAGATATGGTTGTGTCAGAACATCATAATGTAGTGTATAAGCCAGTGGGAAGTAACAAAGTAAAAATAAAACCATTCCATGACATTCGTTTAAGAATGTTAAGAAACAAAGAAGGATTTGCAGGTAACATTCCAAAGACGTTTATGTTTGATGGAAAAGGCATTAGTTTGTCAGATGAAGCTATTCGTCTAATGGTTGCAGTAATGGCAGACGGAAGTTTTAAAAAAGAGAATAAAACAAATCTGTGTTATGTTGGATTAACAAAAAAAAGAAAACGAGATAGAATGAAAATGTTGTTAACAAACTGTGGAATTGAATATATGTTATCGAAAGATAAAAAATTCTTTAAGTTTTATGCACCATATAAATTTAAACATTATCCCAGTGAATGGTATGGAATGTCAAACAGGCAATTAATGATTGTGTTGGATGAAATGAAACACTGGGATGGTTGCCAATTTGAAAAAGGACATATGCCAAGTTTTACGACAATAAATAAAAAGGATGCTGATTTTATTCAGTTTGCTTATACAGCGTGTGGATATGCCGCATATATTGTAGAGCGTGATAGGTGGGATGAATACCAATATATTGATGGTCGTTTGATTGATAATAGTAATATAAGCTATACAGTCTGTTCGGGCATTAGAAGTGATATTGTAAGTCTTAGAAGGGCAACAGTAAAACAGTTTAAGCCAGTCGATGGAAAAATGTATTGTTTTACAATGCCATCTGGAATGTGGGTTATGCGTAGAAATAATCGTATTATTGTAACAGGCAATACGTTTGATTCGGACAGAGCAAAAGTGTTTGGGAACGAACCAAAACAAATGTTAGTGTACAGAGCAAGGTATGGTGAAAAAGCATTTAATAGAGCAATCAGATTCGCAGAGGAAGGCATACCATTAATTATTATTGATAGTGTACCGTCAATGCAACCAAAAGATGATATAGACAAAATCAGAAAGGCTGTAAATACAGATAGCGAACAAGAAACAAGAATTGGTGGTGTTGCTAGATTGATGGATAAATATTTGCCAACCTTGGAGGATGTAATAGAACAAACAGGAACAACCGTTATATTTATCAATCAGATTCGAGACAAAATGAACGCCTTGCCGTTTGGAGATAATATACAAACACCGGGAGGTCATAAATTAAAACATAGTTGTTCTTTAAGGATACAGGTAGCACGAAAGGGTTATATTGATATTCCAAATCATAACCCATATAATACAGCAAGTAAAGAAACTATTGGAATGATTATGAAATGCAAAGTTGTAAAATCAAAAGTTTGTAATCCAAAAGGCGAGTGCGAAATTCCATTGATTTATGATAGAGGGTTTATTCCATTTGAAGATTTGCAGGATGTGAGAAAAGAAATCATGACAGAAAGGAGAGAAAAATACAAAGGATGAATGAAACTGGATTAAATTTTTATTGTTTACGATACAAAAGGAGTGATTTGGAATATAATACAATATGTACATTTTTTTGTTATGATACAAATGAGCAAAGTGTTATAGAAAGATTTGTTGACTTGACAAAGTATCAAAAAAAAGATATAATATCAATAGAGGTGCAGAACAATGGGTCTTTTAGATGAAATCAAAAAAGAAGCAAAGAAAACATTTACTCGGATACAATCAACGCAGGAAACAGAATTAGAACATAAATTGAATAGTTTGCATTATCTTGATAAAAATATAGAACAGGAATTGGTTTTCTTACGTTCTGTAATGACAAGAGGTGCAGAGACAACAGAGAGAAAAGGACTACACGCATCTGCTATTATTGTATCAGATAAAAAGTTTTGTTTGCGGCAACAAGTATTAAGTATATTTTATAAACAAAAGCAAGGGGAACAAGTACAGGTAGGATTAAAAAGAATATTTAGTGAAGGGGATGCCATACATGAGAAATGGCAAAGACTATTTATCAGAGGGGGGTTGTGTGAGCCGCTAGATTGCGATTATAGCCGTTTTCGTGATGAATATGACTTATCCTACACTCCCGATATAATTTGTTGTATAGATGGTGAGAAATACGTTGTAGAGATTAAATCAGTAAATACATATCAATTTAAAAATATGATAGATAAAGGAACATATCATAAAACAGGTAGAAAACAATTACAGTTGTATATGCATTTAACAGGAATACATAAAGGGTTTGTTTTGTGTGAGGATAAAAACACACAGGAAATCAAAGTATTTTGTTATGAGTATAATTATGAGGAAATAAAGAAATATATTAAGCGGTTAGAAAACATACAGAAAGCAAAACATAGATTAATGAAACATAAAAAATTAGTTAAGAGGTCGAAGGATTGCACAGGATATAATTGCAAAATGGCAGAAGTTTGTAACATGAGAGAAGTCTGTTATGGAAAGGAGAAAGAAAGAATATAACAAAGAGGGGTTGACTTTGTTCAACCTCTATGTTATTATATAGGTGTAAACAATAGAGAGAACAAAAACAGAAGGGAGAAACAAAGAAATGAGTAAAGAAAAATCAAAAGTTGAAAAATCTATTGAAAGAAAAATGAAAGCGAAAGGATTTGAAATAACAATGTTAAAACAGTATATTAGCAAGACTGTGTATGTTATTTCAAAAGATGGTGTTGAGCAGAAAGTAGAAGTGCCGTCTAATATAACAGACACGTCATTGTATGCAAATATGCTGTCAGAATTGTTTCAAGTATCAGTAGAAATTAATGGCAAAGTATTGTAAGGCGTATGCACTCCATGTAACATATTTAGATTGCATGGAGTGCGAAGACAAAGAATGTATGTATCCTCACAAGAGAAAGGAGGAAAGCAAAGTGTCATATTTGGCAAATGTGTTGTGTGAACCAGATGATATTGTGTATCTTGTATTCTGTGCAAAGAAGCAGGGTGGAAAGAAAAACATTATATTCAAAGGTAGGGTTGAAATGGTAACAATCACAACAGAAGGAATACGTTATCATTTTTATGCACTTAAATGCACAACAGATAAGGAACTAAATGAGAAGCTACAAAATGGAGAAGTAGTAAATCATTATAGGTTTGGTAATCAAACAATAAATAATGGATTTAAAACAACAGACTTATATCCAGTATTTACAACAAAGGAGAAATGCATTGAATGGTTAAAAGCATGAGAAAAAGGTAGATAAGAAAACATGAAAAAGAGTGAAGATAAAAATTATAAGAAAAGATTTGAAAAAGGATTCAGATTATTATGTAGTTCAAAATCATCTTATCAAGTATGGTCAGATTGTATGGCATTATTTGCAATCACATTGGCAAACCAAAGCATTTTACCAATGACAGAATTTGAACAGTTTAAAGAAATATGGGATAAAAGGGAAAAAGAATATCTAAGAATTATTAATAATTATTCAAAAAAAGAACAAAAACTTTTCCCACAAATGTTTGCATTAATTGTAAAAGAATTAGAAGAAAGACCAAATCAAGACCTGTTAGGTGAATTGTATATGATGTTACAAATATCAAACAAAAATGCAGGACAATTCTTTACACCATATGATGTGTGCGAAATGATGTCGAAGCTCACATTTGACCGAAAAGAACTCGGAAAAACAGTACATAAGAAAGGTTATGCAAATATATATGATTGTGCTTGTGGTGCTGGTGCAACGCTAATATCAGCAAGTGAACAATGCAAGGAAATGTTCCATAAGTATAATTATCAAAATCATGTTTATTTTGTAGGACAAGATATTGACATAACATGTGTTCATATGTGTTATATTCAGTTATCATTACATGGGTTGTCTGGATATGTTATACATGATAATTCATTAATTAAACCAGAACCTATGTTACCAGATGATTTGGAAAAGATATGGTTAACTCCTATGTGGTTTAGTCAAGTATGGACAATGCGTAGGTTTTTTCATAATCAAGATATTTTAGGGAGAAGTACAATGAGCAAAACAAGAAAGGAAAGGTTTTAAAAGAACATGGCAAAGACGTTAAAATTCGGTGACATTTTTTCAATTAATAAAGAAGGAAGAAAAAATGAAAAAAGATACATCTTCTGTGGCAAGGTAGAAGGAAAACTTTTATTATACCTGTTAGATGGTACTTATTATATTCTTGTTGATAAAGAATGGTTTAGAGATAAACAGATGCATTATATTGAGAACATGGAGCATCCAGAAAAGGGGCATAATGATAGAGAGTTAGCAAAGAGGTATAAAGATGAATATATGATAATTCCTTTTGTGTAGGTGGATAATCATGCAAGAGTGTGTAATAGGTATAGACCAGTCGTACACTAGAACTGGAATTACAGTATTAAAAGATAAACAAATATACAGGATGAAGTCATTGGATTTCAGAGAGTGCAAAAATAATACAGAGAAGCGTTTAGAGTTATATACATATATTGAAATGTTGTTAAAAAGACCACTAAAAAAATATGTTGAACAAAAAAAAGTAAAAATCATTACAGAGCGTATTCGTTTGCGTTCACAAGGATTTTTGTCAGAAGCTTATATTAAGTCTACAGGAGCGTTAGTCGCTACGATAATAGATGTTGCAAACATTTATGAGATACCTGTTTATTCTGTAGATACACGTTTCTGGAAAAGTCAAATAGTAGGCAGTAGTAAACCATTAGAAAACAAATATGGTATTGACCCTAAGAAATACCGTACAATCCTCTATATGCGGTCAAGAGGGCTTTTAAAATACATAGTGGAGGAATACAAGGGCAAAGGCACTAAAGGGGTTATACAGGTCAAAATAAACGGTCAGAAAGTACCCTGTAAAGTCAATGATGATTTAGCAGATAGTTACTGTATTGCAATGTGTGGTTATCTACCTAAAAGCAAACAAAAGTTTAAGGAGGAGAAATTTTAATGTTTAATTTTATTAAAAACAAATTAAAAGAAATATTTTATTTAGATGAACCCGAACCGATAGACATTGAAAAAGGTTGTCATGGTTTAGAATCAACTTGTAAATTTTCCGGAACAGAACTTTGTTTTGGAATCGAAAGAAAAACCTGTAAGGGATGCCCTTTGATTGGTTGTAGGGGATGTGAGAAATTACAAGAATGTATAGAAGAGGGATTAATATAATGATTATGTAAATATAGCGGAGAATTATGGGGCATGAGAAATCATGCTCCTTTTTATTGCAACAAATTAAAACAAAGGTATTGACAAAAACAAAACAAATGTTGTATAATTAAAACATAAGCAGAGAAAACAAATTATTTAGGAGGAACAAAACAATGGTAAAACAGAAGGTAGGAAAGAATGACATAATTCATTTTAATAGTATAACAGAAGTAGCTCATTTCATTCGTGACAACGAGGACAAATTAACAGATACATTTAAACCGCTTAGAAAATCAGAATATGGTAGAGAATCTTTTACTGGTACAGAGTCATACAATGCCGCAGAAGACCTTTTATTGCATGGATGGGATGAAGTCTCAAAGGAATTTACACAAAGTATTAAAAAGGTAAATACAAGCGTTTCATTTAAGAATAGAAATTGTTATGGAGTAGCAGGATACCAGTGTTCTGTACCTAGATATTTACAAGGTATTCCGACAAATATGATTTCAAATAAAAGAGTTCCTGTAAAAAACAAAGTAATAAGCATAACAAAAAGTATATCATATAATTGTAGTGTTGGAACAAAAACAATAAAAGAGCAGTCTTTGAAAGTTTTAAGACTTGTAAATAAATTAGAATCGGAAGGATACAGGATTAATTTAAACATTGCCTTGGTTGCAACAAATAATAGTTATGCAAAAAATCCTAAAATGGTTTCGCTTGTTGTAAAGATAAAAGATGCTTCACAAAGGATGAACATAAAACAGATGGCATTTCCTATGGTACATCCATCTATGCTAAGAAGAATTATATTTGGATTAATAGAGCGTTTACCAGAGTGTGAGTATCTTGGTAGTTTTTATGGAATACCAGCATCAAACAGTGATGCAAGATTATTGTTTGAAAAAACTTATTTTATTCCTGCAATAGTAGAAGAGGAAGAAATTACAGATATAGAAAAATATAAATGTTAGAGTATTGATATGAGCTTCATATATACGTTTTAAATCAATTCTATATAAATAAAGGTAATCTTTATAGGGTAGGATAGTAAAATGGCTTAGAATGTGTATATGAAGCTTATTTATTTTTTTGATAAAAGTTCTTGACAACCTAAAACAAAAGAAGTATAATAAGCATAAAGGGAAGGGGATTATAGGGGTTAGGATTTAAGGTTGTTAACCTTAATAATTAACTTTTATAAAACAAACTAAATAAAAGTGTTAAAAAACATATTGACAAACAAAAAGTATTTATGTTATTATAAACACAACAAAGAGATAAAACAAAATTAGATAGGAGAATAAGTAATGAAGACAAGAAATATTTTATCAGTAACAAAAGAAGGAAATAAAGCAATAGCAGAAGTTAAAACAGATTTTGGTACAGTAAAATTAAAAAGAACATTTAGAAGACATACAAAAGAAATTAGGGAATTACAAAGGCAAAATATTTATTGTTTTGAGATTCAAGGTATTTTATACTGGTATAAGTTCAATGATAGTAATGTTGGAACACAGTATAAAGAACCAGAAGATTTTAGAAGTGAAACAAGAACAACAGATAGCCTTAGAAAAGGTATTAAAGTTAATAACAATAATGTTGAACTTCCAAAGGTAGAAATTAAAGAAATTAAAAAAGAAGAACCTAAACAGAATAAACAGGAAGAAGAAAACACAAAAGAAGTAAAGCATTATCAGTATGATACAATTAAAGCTTGTATTGAAAATGATATTCCTGTATATTTGGCAGGTGAAGCAGGAACAGGAAAGAACTTCACACTTGAACAAATTAGTTGGGAACTTGGTTTAGAGTTTTACTTTACAAACAGTGTTCAGCAAGAATATAAACTTACTGGTTTCATTGATGCAGGAGGAACATATCATGAAACAGAATTTTATAAAGCATTTAAGAATGGCGGTATATTCTTCTTAGATGAAATGGATGCAAGTATTCCAGAAGTATTAGTTTTGTTAAATGCCGCTATCGCAAATAAATACTTTGAGTTCCCAAATGGTAAGATTCATGCACATAAAAATTTTCGTGTAGTTGCCGCAGGAAATACAGTTGGCTCTGGTGCAGATGAAATGTACACTGGCAGAATGGTATTAGACCAAGCTACATTAGATAGATTTGCAATCATTGAGTTTGGATATGATAGGAATATTGAGTTATCTATTTCAAATAACAACGAAGACCTTGTGGACTTTATAAGGGATTTAAGAACAGAAGCTAACAACAATGGTATTCGTGCAACATTTTCTTATCGCTGTATTATGATGGTAACAAAACTTGAAACAACAAATATTCCTTTAAAACAGATTATAGCAATAGCAGTATTTAAGGGTATGACAAAAGATACCATTAATAGTTTTAGAGCAACAGGTTCAAATAAATATTATAAAGCATTATATGATTTACAGGTGGCATAACAGCCACCTTTTATTTTTGTTATGTTTTTAAAAAAAAGTTTCAAAAAGTTGTTGACAAAACATAGTGTATGTGTTAATATATAATTGTCAAAAGGAAATGAAAACATTAGAAAGAACAAAATAGGAGGAAACAAAAATGAAGAAAGCAAACATAACAAAGAGATACAATTTAAGTGAGATTATGAAAAGAGCATGGGAACTTAAAAGAAGCCATATAGATGCAATCTTTTCAGAATGTTTAAGAGAAGCATGGTTAGAAGCAAAAGAAGGAAACTTCGTTGCAGGAACAACATACAGAACATATATTGGAGAAAGAGCAGAGAGATATGTTGTTGAAAAAGTAACAAGCAAAAATGTTGTTGTTACATTCTTCAAAGGTTGTAAATATGAAGAAACAAGACGTTGTAAGATAATTGACAATGGTAGAACAAAGGTAGCATTTTTCAAAGGAATTTATCTTGAATCTAGTGATGATAAGGTAGCATAAAAATCAAAATAATTGTTGACATAAAACAAAACATATGTTATAATTAAGACATCAAAAAGAAAAGGAGAAAACAAAATGTATAGAATTTATGAATTAACAGATGAAGCAAAGAAACAGGGAATGAATTGGGATGAAGCTATTTACAATGGTGAAATCCAGACAGTAGAAGAATTTGAAACAAAAGAAGAAGCTTTACAGGCTTATGAGGAAGAATATAATGACTCAGACCTGTATGGAGTAGAGTAGAAGATAGAACAAAAATAAGGAAAGAAGGTGATATAAATTTATAAATTTCCTATTTATTGGACAGAAGCAATGAAGATTGATTTTTTGCAAAGAGTAATATTAGTTCATAGTTATTTGTATTATATGTTAGATGATAGTGTATGGACTGATAAACACTATGACGAGGTAGCAAAGCAATTAACAAGCATACAGAAAGAACATACAGAGGAATGGCTGAAAGTAAATACACAATATGGATATGTGTTTTACGATTATGATGGTACAACAGGTTTTGATTTATGGGATAGATTAAAACAAAAAGACAAAGTAATGATACAAGGAATAGCAGAAAGCAGAAAGATGGTGAAATAGATAGAATGAAAGCAGATTTTGAAAAAGGAACAAAGATTTGTTCCAGATGTAGAAAAGAATTGCCTTTGGATATGTTCGGTAAAAGTAAAAATAGAAGTGATGGATTGAATATCTATTGTAAAGAATGTTCCAGAATTAAATGGAAACAATGTTATAATAGTGATGTAGAACATTCAAGAGAGAGGGCTAGAAATGATAATGACAAAAGAGTAAATACATTTCAAAGAAAGGGGGTAGCTCGTGGTAATAGAGGAATGTTAAAAAGAGATTATGAATTAACGGAAGAACAATTAAAAAGAAGAAATAAAAGTAGAGAATATCGTAAACATAGAATTAAGTATAGATGTACAAATGCACAAGGTATTCTTATATGGAATGATGGAAAATTACAAGATTTGGAATCAAAAGAATATTGTAAGATAATGCATAAAGAATACACTCGGCAAAGAGAATGTGCGATAAGAGGATATGTTGCAAAGGTAACTCCATCTGAGCATTTTTTGTTTGATTTTGATTTAGAACAAATGTTAAAAGATAATGTCTATCGTAAAGTAGGAAACAAGAAAAGGCATATAACAAAATGGTGGAAAGGTGAGATAAGACATTGGACTGTTAATGATGGAATATGGAAGGAAGGATAAAAAGAAATAATGGCTAAAAGGTCAACAAGATTTTACCGCAAGAACGAAGCAGAAGTAATGCATAGAATAGGTATTAATCCCACAATAAATTCTGGTGCAGGATGGATTCAGAAAGAAGATGGGGAAAGCGATTTATTTATGTGTCAGCTAAAGTCAACGGACAACAAGAGCATAAGTTTAAAGCAAGAGGACATTAATGCATTAGAATATCATGCCTGTACATCACATAAGATACCTATATTTGCATTACAGTTTTTAACAACAGATAGTGTATATGTTATGATACCTGAGGAAGAGTTCAAAGAGTATCAAGAATATAAGAAAGCAAAACAAAATGAAACATTTTCACAAAAAAGTGTTGACATTGAAGAAAAAAAGGAATATAATAAAGATACGCAAAAGGTTAATAGAGATATTAATAAAATGCGTAGTACAAGAGAACAGTTTTATAAACAGATGGAACAAGAGAGAGAACAACAGGAAAGAAAATTTAAAAACAAAATGAAAGAAAGGAGAAAAGCAACGTGGAAAAGAAATTCAGACAAAAAGGTGTAGCAACCTTTGAGGGTTTGAATATCGGTAAAAACAAGCAGGTAACACTTAAAGTCAAATTAAGATATGATGAAGTGGTAACGTCTGTAGAACTTTTACAGGGATTAAATACAGATATTACAATTCAAGCAAAGCTTGGTGGTGAGTCAGTAAGTTTAGGAATGTTTACCATTGGAGGTATTAATTTTGACAGAGATGGAAATGCAGTCATTCCTTTTAAGTCATTAACAGAGAATGTTAATCTTGATAAGATTACAAGTTTAGTTGATGAAGAATATATACCTCTTAGATTTTTAGCGGTATTAGAGCTACCAGAAACAACAGAGAGTGAGGATGAAACAGAGTGGGAAGATTAAAGTATAATCAGCTTGCAAAAGCACAGACAAAAGAAAACAGAAATGTTGTGATTTCAGAAGCCGCAACACTTGATGGTGAAACATTAGGTTATGCGGTATCAGAACAAATTGTAATCCATGAGGGAGAAAAGGATACAACAATGTTCTTAAAAAATGGATTAGGAATTGTTTCTAAAGAAGGACTTGTAAACTTGCGTGATGCAATCAACAAAACATTAGAACAAATTAATTAAAAACTTGTTGACATAACATATGAATTATGTTATAATATAAATGTAAAAAAAAAGCAGATAAACAATCAATTTAAAAAAAGAAAAGGAGAACAAGAACATGACGAACAAAGAATTAGAAATGGTAATCGAGATTAAGGAAGCAGAGTTAGCAGGATTAAAAGCAAAGCTTGAAGGATGCGAAGACCAGAAGGAAGAGCCAGAGAAAGAAGTAAAAAGACCAGCAAGAGGAAAGAAAGCGGCAAAGGCTAAACCAGAGCCAGAAGTAGAGGAAGAAGAAACAGAAGAAGATGCAGATGATTATGAGAGCATGACAAGCACAGCACTTTATAAGTTATGTTGTGAGAGAGGTATTTCTTCTAAGTGTAAGAAGCGCGATAAGAAAACATTAATCGCAGTTCTGAAAGAAAATGATGCCGCACAGGATGCAGAGGACGACTGGGAAGATGAAGAAGAACAGGAAACAGACCCATATGCAGGTAAGACGGCAAAGGAGCTTTACAAGATGTGTAAAGATAGAGGATTAGCCGCAGTACCTAAGAAATCAGCAGAAGTTTATGCAAAGATTCTTAAAAAGGCAGATGCAGAAGCCGCAAAGAAAGCAAATACAAAAGCACAGGTTGAGGAAGAAGAGGATGACGAGGACGATTGGGAAATCTAACTCAATAGATATGGGAAGTATGCTCTAGCAGTATATAATAATAAAGTTAATTAATAAAATTGCAAAGGCAGGTAGGTTGGTAATAAAACTTACTTGCCTTTTTATTTAGGAGAGAACAACATGAGAATGAGTGAAAAAGTTCAAGAAATGTTATTGATTGATTGTAGAAAGCAGGAAGGAAAAGAAAAGATTAATAAGATATTATGGAAGATTAAGCCTATTAAACAGAAAATGATTAAGTTAGGCTATGAAAAAGGAGATATAGTTCCTTTAGAACAGTTAGAGAAGTTTTTGCAGTTTGTTAGGATACAGTATGGTTATAGGACACAGTGGATAAATTCATATTTTGAAACAGACAAAACAAAAAAGCCACATAAAACAAAATTTGTTTTTTATACACATGGTCTTGTTGATGTGGAAGATGAATGGATAACAAATATTGAAGGGAAAACAATTTGGGAATTGTTTGCAAAGACAGCCATAGTATTTTATGACGAGATAAAGAAGGGAGAACAGAAAGAATGAGTAAAAACAAAAATGAAGAATTGATTATGCCAAAAACAAAAGCAACCTTCTATACAGATGGTGCTTGTTCTGGAAATCCGGGCATTGGTGGATGGTGTTATGTTGAGGTAGTACCTTATAAGAATGAATATAAAACAGAAACAACGGTAGGTGGGTCAGATGATACCACAAATAATGAAATGGAATTGTTAGCCGCCTACAATGCCGTATTAAAGGCATATAGAGAAGGAGTCAAGGAAGTTACAATTTATTCTGATTCGGCTTATGTTGTGAACCCTGTACAAAATAGTTGGTTATTAAAATGGAAATCAAATGGTTGGTTGACTTCTACAGGTAAGGAAGTTAAGAACAAAAGAATTTGGGAACGTATGGCAAAATTGATTTATGAAAAAGGTATGTATATTAATTTTGTTAAAGTAAAAGGACACTCAAGTGATTTATTAAATGATTTAGCAGACAGGGGGGCAACAAATGAAATTGAACGTAGAAAATATGAAATCATGGGTATGTAATTTATTAAAGGCTATCTTATGTGGTTTTAACGCTCTGATTGAGCGTGTAGCAGGTTTTATATATAAAAATGCTAGAGAGATAGGAACGGTAGTAAAAGTCTTATATGTGGTCGTTATGGTGGCTTATATCAAGTGTGATGCAATAGACGCATTTGTTATAACAATTTGTTTGATGTGTATAGCATATGCAATTAAGATAGCTTATCAGAAGTTACACAATATGAATGAGGATTTTATACCAAAACCAAGAGAACGGTTTACTAAGGTAAATAAAAGAGGAATGATAGAAGTAGATAGAAGCAGGTGGCAGGAATTAATACAGTATGTGTATGAATTAGAAGAATATATGCAAGAAAAACCTTGACAAATAAAAGGTATTATGATATATTATATACATGGAACTCATAAGGATAATTGAGGAAGGAATAGCCAATAAATATTCGCCATTTAACATAAAACAAAACTAAATAATGATACGACATAATCTCGGTTTAGTTTAAGATAGATTTTTAAAAATTAGGCATGGTAGCTCACAAAGTAAAATTCCTTTAAGTTAAGTTGATTAATGTAAAGTAGTTGTTAATTGATTATGTCGTATTAAATATAGGCGGTAATAAATACCGCCTTTTTAAATATTAAAACAAAAGAAGGAGGGAAACAAAAGTTGGGTAGAAAGGGAGAAATGCCAGAGAGCTTTAAAGATGGAAAAATAGATAAATATAATTTTAGAAACAGAACACCCGAAGAAATGCAGGAGATAGTAAGAAAATCTCATGAGAAGAAAAAAGAAAACAATAGAAAGAAAATGGAACTACAAAATTGTATGAGAAGTATTCTTGATTTAGGTGTACAATCTGAAAAACAAAGGAAAGTCTTAAAGTCATTTGGCATAACAGATAAGAAAATAACAAATAAAGTGTTGTTGATGGTATCCTTGTATATGAAGGGTGTTAAAGGTGATGTGCAGGCAATTAGAGAGATTGTGAACATGATGGACAGGTTGGACATTCTGGAAGACACAGGTAACATAACACAAGGCATCAATATTAATCTTGTTCCTGTGCAAAGTAATACAGAACAAGAACAACAAGAGTTATCAGACGAGGATGCATACTGGGATTTAGAAGATGAATCAGAAGATTGGGGAGAAGACATTTACAAACCATGAAAACAAAACAGAAGAACAAAAAGAAAGAACCAAAAGTATTATGGATTGCGGTAACACCAGATAGATATGAGTTCCCGATATGTGTTTGTGACAGTCAGAAAGACCTTGCAAAGCGTTTAGGAACTACAGTAAGCAATATATCCCATCTGGCAGAAAGAAAGCGTAGGAGCAGTCGTAGTAAGTATTATATATATAAAGTGAGGAATGTGTAATGGTATGCAACGTATATAATTCATTGAGTATTCGACAAAAACCAAACAGGAAAGGTAAGGTTTTAGGAACAGTGCCGATGAATAAAGTAGTTAATATTATTGGCAAAAAATATGTATGGGATAAAAACATTCCATATGTAAAAGTGCAGTATTGTAACATTACAGGATATGTAAATGCTAAGTATGTTAAAGGACTTGTATTGAAGAAAAAACAAAAGAAAAATAAAAAATATCCATGGGTAGCTGTGTTAAGTAATGGGAAACAAAACAAGAGAATCAAAGTAGTAAAACAATATAGTTTTGGAGAATATATATCAAAACATGGTTGTTCCATTGCCGCTATTGTAGAAGCATTGGAGATTTATGGAATAAATAAAAGTCCATATGAAATAAATAAATATTGTAGAAGCCATTACAAGTTTAATGGCAGTAAGGTAGCAATTCATGGGGCATATAAAACAGTAAAAGCAATATCAAAGAAGAAGCCTGTTTATCATGATGTAAAACAAAACAATAAAAAAAATATTAAAAAGATAATCAAAGAATCTTTACAGGCAGGCAAAAAAGTAGTGATTGAACAAAAGAATCCAATACATACTTATGTTGCTTTAGGATTTGCCCTTAATGGTAAAATAGTAATTGCAACAAGCGGAAAGTTAGAAGAAGTAACATTAAAATGGATTATGAAAACAATAAATGTTGGTGATGGTTCAAAAGCAGATTATTTCAAAGGTTCAAAAGCAGATGCAGGTATTTTTATTATTTAGTCAAATAGAGCCGTAGAAGCATTTTAAGGTATAAGGGTATAAATGCCCTGTAAAAATATATAGAATGTATATATGAGCCTATATGAAGCCTAGAAAGGTGGTCTAATATGTTTGTAATTAATATAAATTGTAATAATTGCGGCAATAAGAATAATTGTATGTATAAAGATAGAACAAAAGAATTAAAACAAATCTTAGAAAAGCAATATGATAAAAACAAATACTATAATTTAGGTGGTTATATAAAGTGTGCATTTTATGTATCAGAATAATATAATATATAAATATATTTAATATAATATATATAAACAAACATTTTTAGAACGAAACAACAAAACATAACAGAAAGGAATAAAACAATATGGGAAACAAAGAATTAAACATAACATATAGACCAATAAAGGAATTAAAACCATATAAGAAAAATGCAAAGAAACATAACAAAGAACAGGTAGAACAGATAGCTAATAGTATCAAAGAGTTTGGTTTTACACAGCCTGTTATAATTGATAAGCATGATTGTGTAGTAGCAGGACATGGAAGAATCTTAGGAGCAAGGAAAGCAGGATTAAAACAAGTGCCTACTGTATGTTTAGATGAACTCACAGAGGAACAAATAAAAGCATATAGGTTAGTGGACAATAAGTTGAATGAAAGCGAATGGGATACAGAATTATTAAAACAATCATTAGATGAAATTATAGAAATGGATATGGAAGCTTTTGGTTTTGAATTAGAAGTGATGGAAGATGCAATAATGGAGGTAGAACCAGAAGTACCTTTTACCGAAGTGTTAAATGAGGAAAACAATTATATTGTTTTAAAGTTTAATAATAAGATAGATTGGTTAAATGCATTAGGAGTGTTTGGCATTGAGAAGGTACAGGCATATCCTACAAAGAAGAATGGTAATAAAAAATCATTTGGTACAAGGGCAGGTGTAGGAAGGGTGCTAGACGGTCAGCAAGCTTTAGAAAGGGTGCAAGGTAATGAAATATAATGGGAAAGAAATTGTTGTGGTTTGTCCGTCATATAAACGGTATAAGGTGGAAACATTAGTGTATATACCATTTTGCAAAGTATATGTTGCACCAGAAGAGTATGAGAGTTATATAGACTATAATCCTAGGCATGAAGAAAACATTGTTAAGTGTCCAGAAGGAATACAGGGGAATGTCAGCAGGGTAAGAAATTATATATTAGATACAGAATTTGAGAATGGTGCAGATATTGTTTGTGTTGTTGATGATGATTTAAAAGCAATAGAGCATTTTGAAATGTCAGAAGATGGTTCTTACGCATATGAGAAAGTAAAAGTAAAACAAAACGATTTGTTAGACTTCATTTATCGTTATTCTTTGCTATGTAAGGAATGGGGATTTAAAATGTGGGGAGTTAACATAAACAGTGATACAATGTCTTACAGGCAGTATACCCCATTTAGTACAAACAGTGTTGTTCTTGGGCCTTTTGGTGTATTTCTTAAAGGTATGAAGTGTAGGTATGATGAAACATTACCATTAAAGGAAGACTATGATATGTTTATACAGAATTGCAATGAATATAGAGGAGTATTGAGATTAAACAAATATCATTATGTATGTAGACAATCAGAGCAAAAAGGTGGTTGTGCTATGTATCGTAGCATGGAAAGGGAAAAAGAACAGTTTGAAAAATTAAGAAATAAGTGGGGGAATGATATAGTTAAATTGGATAAGTCAAACAAAGGAAGGTCAAAGAAGAAAAAGAAATATATTGATTATAACCCGATAATAAAAATACCAATAAGAGGAATTTAGATATGGATGAATGGGATGAATTAGAACAAAGATATGAACTAAAAGGAAACTATAAGATGCATGATGAAAATAAAAATGCATTATTGAACAATTATGTTGTTCCGCCATTTAGTGTGTTAGATACAAAAGCTGGATATTGGCAGGATAGAAAAAAACAGTTACTTGATTATGTTGGGGATAGCACAAAAGGAAGATGTGTTGAAACAATTAGTAGTAACCTTACTGGAATGAATAGTATAAGTATGTTTGACCCAGTATTGTGTGAAATTATGTATAAGTGGTACTGTCCAAAAGGTGGGAAAATTATTGATTGTTTTGCAGGTGGAGCAGTAAGAGGTCTGATGGCATATAAGTTTGGCTATAATTATACTGGCATAGATTTAAGTAGAAAACAAATAGAAGAAAATGTGAAAAGAGCGAAACAATTAAGAATAAAACCGAACAATGGATTGGTTTGGAAATGTGATGATAGTCTTAACATTGACAAATACGCAGAGGATGATAGTTTCGATTTGTTGTTTACTTGCCCACCCTATTTTAATCTGGAAGTATATAGCAATGATAACAGAGACATAAGTAATATGAACATTGTTGAGTTTGAGAAAACTTATAAAATGATATTACAAAAGACTGTAAATAAATTAAAGAATAACAGATTTGCGGTAATTGTTGTTGGCAATGTAAGAAATGAAGATGGAGTGTATATTGACCTTGTAGGTATGACAAATAAAATAATGGAACAGTGTGGTTGTGGTTTATACAATGATTGTGTGTTATTAGAAGCACTAGGTTCTGCACCAATAAGAGCAAGCAGAATGTTTGGAAGTTATAGAAAACAGGTACATGTTCACCAGAATGTACTAATATATTATAAGGGAGTACCAAACAAAAAAAATTTGAAAAAATTTATGAGTTTAGTTGAAAGATAGCAAACAGTAGGGTAATATGTAGTTATGAACAGGAATACAGAAAACACTCGGAAAGATTTAGGCACTCATTTAGAGTGCCTATTTTATTATAGAAATAAATATAAAACAAATTACCAAAAGGTATTGACATATTAATATATTATGTTATAATAAATATAAGTTAATAAGAGAGAACAAAAACAAAAGGAGAGAGAAAACAATGTTAAAATTTAAGAAAGATAAATTAATTAATGGATTATGGACAACAGAAAACGGAGTTTATGTTATAGAAAAAGATATAGAGTTTAATAAATATTATTTATATGTAAATGGAACACAATATGCAGAAGCTAAAATATTAAAGACAGTTAAGAAGTATGCAGAAGAACATTATAACAAATAAATTTAAAAATAACTGTTGACAAAACAAAATGTTTGTTGTATAATAAAGACAGTTGATAGAGAAAGCAAAAAGAAAGGGAGTAAATATTATGTTATACAATGTTGAGGTAAGAGAAAACAATACACAGGAGTTTGATAATTGGGTAGGAGATTATACAGAAGCAGAAACAAAGGAAGAAGCAATCGAATTAGTAAAACAGTGGTTGATTGATAATGGTTATACAGATGATGTTGAGGAATTAGAGTTTAATGTTGAAGAAGTTGAATAAAATTAAAAATATCTGTTGACAAACTAAACAAGTTGATATATAATAAAGACATAAACAAGAGATAGCAAATATGAAGGAGGAAAACAAAATGAAGAAGTTAAATAAATATGATTTTAAAGTAATAGATGAATTTGAAAGTAACATCACAAAGAGAGTGGGTATTTATGAAGATGAAAACAAAAACATTCATGTAATAGATGAATTTGATTGTGATATTACAAAAACAGTAAGCGTGACAAGAGTAAACAAATAAAGGAGAATAAAAAATGAATGATACAAAGAAGAACTACAACATATTGTTAGAAGCAATTAAAACAAACAACATTAGTGCAGAGGATTTACTTGACGCATTTACAAATTGGCATGGGTTACAGTTATTTGATGATGATTTTATTGAGTTCTTAAAAGATGAACAAGTTATCTATTAAGTGTAAGAGCATAAAGCAAAAAAAGAGGGATAAAAAATGGTAATTAATGATTTAATGGATTTAATAAAAAAGTTGTTTGGTGATGATTATGCAAACATAGTTATAATTGATTCAAGCAATAGAGAAAGACACGAAGCAGAAAGTTTAACAGTCAAGGAATTAAAGAAATATAATATAAATAAAATAGATAATATATTGGCAAAGGATGATAAATTGTATATTTTATTTTAATAATAAGAGGAATTGAAAAATGGATATAGAAGAAAGAATGTGTAGGTATCCAGAGTATTTTACAAAACAAGGTAAATACATTTGGGAGAATGGTTTGGAAGGGCAAGTGGAAGATATAATGGAGAAGATTCCATGTAGTAGAGAAATGGCAATCGAATATGTTTATTTGATGAATAGAGTATTTAATGGGATTGATTAAAATAAATTAATAGTTGACAAACATATAAGGTTGTGTTATTATAATCTTGCAAATAGATTTTTCACCTTTATTAAAACCTTGTCGGTGGTATAGGTTAAACCGTCATAATGGGTATTAGCCAAGCGGTAAGGCATAGGACTTTGACTCCTAGATGCGTTGGTTCAAATCCAACATACCCAGTAAGGAAAGTTAGCTCAGATGGTAGTAGCGTTCGGCTCATAACCGATAGGTCGTAGGTTCGATTCCTACACTTTCCATTTGTAGCAAATAAACAAAACATTAATCAAGAAAGGAAACAAAGAAATGGAAGAAAACAAAAACAGAGAAGAAAGAACAGAGAATTATGAAGAAATGACCGCAAAAGAGTTGTTTCATAGATGTTTAGACAAAGGTATCTAATGTCCTATTAAAAAACCAAGAGAGTATTATATGGAGTTGTTAAAAGGGGATAAAACAAAAGAAGAAGCAAAGCAAGATATTATTATCGAGAAGCTTGATAATATTCAAGTACAGAATGGAGTTGTAATGTCAGTAATAGGCAATATAATTTTTATTATGTTAGACAGGAAGGATAAATTAGATTTGAATGTTATACATAGAGCTAGTTTAGACGATTGCATTACAACTATTGCAGGAGCGTTAAGGCAGATAGAAATGGATACAGGAATGCGTACAGAGGAAAAAATGAAACAAAGTGACAAAAGGGCAGGTGATGTTTTAGATATGATTTTAGATTTATTAAAATAATATCTTGACAAAATAAAATAATATGATATACTATTAATAGACAGAAAGCAATGTAGTAGGTGCGAATATAAAGTATCATTACATTGCTTTTTGTACTATGTAGAGGTAGGTAGAGAACAAAGATGGATATTGATTTAAAAATATCAGATAGGTTTTCATCCTATATTATGGACTGGGATTATGAGAAGTATTTAGTAATTGGCGGTTATGGCAGTGGTAAAAGTCAAGCAACAGCACAGAAGATAGTGTTAAAATTATTGCAAGAAAAGCGTACCTGTTTGGTTGTAAGAAATGTATTTACAACGATAAAGGATTCTTGTTTTGAAATATTAAAACAAATTGTTAGTGATATGGATTTGTTATCATTTAAAGACAAAGACAGAAACAAAATAGTGTTCGTTAAGTCTCCAATGGAGGTACGTTTTCCAAATGGTAGCAGAATTATATTTAGAGGTATGGACAATACAGAGAAGATAAAGTCCATACATGGGGTTTCTATCGTGTGGATGGAAGAATGTTCTGAATTAAATTACAAAGCCTATACAGAGATATTAGGACGTGTTAGACAGCCTAATATGACATTGCATTTTATATTAACGTGTAACCCTGTAGGTAGAGAAAATTGGGTGTATGATTTATTTTTTACACATACAGAAAAGAAGGAAGACAAGATTATTAAGAAAACTGTACAGGATGAAGAAGAGTTATATAGACGGAAAACATTAGTAAACAAAAAGAATGGTGTTTATTATCATCATAGTACAGTTGATGATAACCCATTCTTGCCGCAATCATATATAGATAATCTTGAGGAATTAAAGTATATTGACGAATCATTGTACCAAGTAGCCAGATTTGGTAAGTTTGGAGCAAATGGAATAAAAGTGTTACCGAATTTTACAGTTGCTACAAATGCAAAAGAATTTAAGGCAGTTGTACATAGGATTCCGTCAAAGTTTCATTTCTTTGGTTTTGATTTTGGTTTTGAAACATCATTTAATGCACTTATTTCTTGTTGTGTTGATGATGTAGAAAAGATTTTATATATTTATGATGAAGTGTATATGAATAACATAACTGATGATAAGTTTTCTAAGAGGGATGATGTACAAAAGGTAAAAGAGAGGTCTATCACATTAGATAAACCAATTATATGTGATAGTGCAGAACCTAAAACAATTAAGTATTACAGACAAGAGGGTTTTTATGTTAAGAAGTGCAAAAAATATATTGGCAGTAGATTGCAGAATACAAAGAAAATAAAGAGGTTTAAAAAGATTGTTTGTTCACCTCGTTGTGTAAACACAATCATAGAGTTAAAAGATTTAGTTTATGCAAAGGATACAAAGGATGAACCAATATACGACCAATTTAATATTGACCCACACACGTTTAGTGCCTTGTGGTATGCATTAGATAATTATACAGTAGCAGATATAAAAGAACAAAAAACAAATAGTAGAGCAGGTTAGGAGGTGAAACAAAATGGTTTTGTTTGTAGATAAAAATAACAGGTTATCAAAGATAAGTGAAACAAGAGAAGGGGATAAAGAAGTGGAGGTAACATTTGTGAGTACCGTTAGAAATCTTCCTCATGTTTTAAAAGTGGATAGTTTAACAATGGAGGACTATATTCCATTGGTAAATAAAAGATGTAGGATACCAGATAAATTTAATATTTGTGATAGTATTGAGTTATCTGTTATAACAAAAGAAAATGGGGAGAATTATAGCACAAACAAAATAACAATAAATATGAAAGGAGGATACTAAGTGCCTAGTTTAGAAGAAGCAATGAGACAATCAGAGGACGGCATAGAGCAGTTAGATGATGGATTAATAACACCTATAAATGATGTGTTTATGATTAATCCCGAAACAAGAGTTATTGAAGTGCCAGAGAGTGAAAGATTGTTTGGTGTAAATTTTGATAAGGATGTTGAGAAAAAATATTTTAAATGTCCAAAGATTGTTGGAAATAATATTGATTTATCAAAACATAAAATTTATGTGGTATATCAAAAAGCAAATGAGAATGTTACAACAGTAATGGGTGAAGTTGGCAAGTATTGGTGTGAGGATGCAAAGGTTGATGAAACAGGAGACTATATAGAGTTTTCTTGGTTGTTATCGGGTAATGTATTAGAAGAACAAGGTTTTATTGCCTTTAAGGTTGTAGCCGTATATACAGATACAGAAACAGGGGAATTGAAAACAAGGTGGAATACAGTTCCTAGTGTTGGTCTTGTTAGATTTACATTATCGGATGGAGAAGAGATAACAGAACAATATGCAGATGTGATAACACAGTTGTTGCAAAGAATGGAAACATTAGAAAAAATAACATTAGAATTAAAATTTGATTCAAAAAAAAGACATATATATGTATGATATTGGAAGGGGAACGCAAGAGAATAGGGTATGTTATAGTGGAATGATAAAAAGGAGAAATAAAATGGACATTGGTAAAATTGAGAAAGGAAGTATACAAGTTGTTGGTAGAGAAGGTAATAGAGTTTATTTACAGTGTTTAAAGAAAGATGTAATTAATTTACCAAAGCAGGAAATCCTAAGTGGTAGTAGTTGTTTTGTTTTAGATGCATTGGATACCGAAAATTGTTTATATGTTTATAATAAAGTAAAAAATGAAGAAGGTCAATGGTATCCTTTGTAGGAAGGAGAATTAAATGCAAGCAATGTTATTACAAATATATGGTGCTTTATTGAGAAAAGTTAAAGCACAAGGCGTAACGCAAGAAAAAATAGATATAGCGGTTGAGTCATATCTTGAAAGAAATCCTATAAAAAAAATAGAGTATGATTCAAAAAAAAGATTATTAAGATAGGAAGGTTTTGAGCATGAAAGAAGGAAAGGCAGAATATTTTGTTGCTGTGGATATTGAAACAAAAGAAGAAATTTATGTAAAAGTAATACCACCACAACCAGAAGGTGATGATTTAGGAGGCATAACAAAAGAAGAGAAAGAAAAGATTTATAAAAATGAGGAAGAATTAGGAAACAAAATTACAAAATTCTATGCATCAAATCAAGGTGAAACCCATATTACTGATTCCGACAATGGCAAGATTCAAGATATGATGCTGTATGGCAAATCATCACAGGATGGAACACCATCAGTCGAAAATCCAGTTGAGATTAAAAGCGTGGTAAATCCTACTATTAAGATTTGTGGGAAGAACCTGTGGAATCCAATACTAGGAGGATATATAAGTAGCATTGACGGTTCAATATCAGCAGCTTCAAAAAAAAATAGCGCCGTAACAGATTTTATAAAAACAAGCGGAAAAGATATTACTGTTATAGCACGCAATTTTAGTTCGGCAATGATAACCAGTTATGCATATAGAATTGGACTTTATGATGCTAGAAAAAAGTGGATAAAAAATATCATTCCTTCAGACGGAAACAAATATAGCATAAATACATTTGGTGTAGCAGGTGTAGAATATATTAGAGTGTCAGCTCCGTCTGGTATATACGATACAATTCAAATCGAAAAAGGTTCGGAAGCCACCCCTTACGAGCCATACACCGAGCAATCCGCCCAGCTCTCCCATACTCTCAACGCCATTCCAGTAAGTTCAGGTGGTAACGTCACAATTGATGGTCAGCAGTATGTTGCAGATTATGTGGATGTGGAACGAGGGAAGTTGACGAGGATGTGCAAAGAAAAAGTTTTCGATGGAACTGAAAAATGGCGTAGTGAATCCTCATATATGGTTGCAGACATACCAAACTTTAGTTACGTTGATAACAATAATCATAAACACATGACATATCTTCTTTGCAACAAATATAAAGTGTCAACAACTATTGGCGGTAATGATAACTTGATTTTATAAGAATAAACGGCGATGGTGTGGTTATAAAAGATACTTTGCATCAATCAACTGTTGATGATTGGAAAAAATATCTTAATGATAATCCATGCATTGTGCATTGTCTTTCGGCAATTCCCGAAGAAATTGACCTCACCACAGAAGAAATCATCGCATTCAAATCACTTGTTACATGTTATCCGACCACAAACATCAGCGTCAATTCAGAACAGCTTGATGGATATACAGTATTTAATTACCCGATTAGCATGGCTAATGGATGGAATTATGTAAAACAGCAGTTAAACGACAATCGTGATTATATCTATGATATGGACACAAAAACGCAGGACATCGACACACAGGCGGCAGAAGCCTATATTAACAGCGAATATGCGGTAGCACTTACAGAATTGGAGGTATGATTATGTTATACAGAACATTATTAAAACTTAAAGAAAGAAACGGTCTGACAGACGATTTAAAGAACAAGATTGATATTTTCTTTGCGACTGGTAGGATTGCAGAGGAACAGTACAATGAGCTGATGAATGTTAATAATAAGGAAGAAGAATCAAGAATGGAATTTAATTAATTTATAAAAAGTAGTATTTGACAACAGAAATAAAAAATGTTATATTTAATATAAAATAAGAGATAACAACATTAATGAAGGGAGATATAGTAGATGTTAAAGGGAAAAAGGATAAGAGAGTTAAAAAGAGTGAAGAATGTACAGGAGCAGAGTTTAAAAGGTGTACATGATGATTATATGATAGGTTTATACAATGGATTAGAGTTAGCCGTTGCAATTATGGAAAATAGAAAACCTGTATATTTATCTTGTATAAAAGAGCCAGAACAAATTGAGAATGTAGAAAAACAAGAAGTAGGGAGAACTTGTTATAATGGTGCTATTACAAGGAAGAAAGTTGAGTAATTAAGCTTGACAAAACATAATAATAAGTTCTCTTGTATATAAGGTCTATAAATTTTTATATATAATAGAGGTGCTTATATGATTGATAGCAGTCTTGTTATTGGATATGGTGTAGTTGCATTGACAGCAATAGTTGGTTTATTTACAGCATTATATAAGCCACTAAATGAAAACACAAAACAAATGACAGAGTTAATAGTTAAGATGGGAAAGCTTACGGAAGAATTAGAGAAACAAAACAGAGATTTTGAAGAATATAAAAAACATGTTAGTAAATCGCAACAAAAACAATGGGATGAAATAAACACGCATGGAAAGGAGATTGTAGAATTAAAACATGATTTTGAAATGTGTAGACAAGAAAATGGAAAGGAGAATAAACATAATGTTTAAGAATTGTGTATTTAAACCAGATGTGAATACAATTAAGTGGTGCAGGGCAACAGGAGTTAGAGCAATTAAAACAATGGCACAAACAGCAGTCGGTGTTATTGGTGCAGGAACGGTAATTAGTTCTGTAGATTGGAAGATGGTGGTATCTGCTAGTGTTGTAGCAGGTGTTGTGAGTGTTTTAACAAGTATTGCAGGTATTCCAGAAGTAGGTGTTAATGATGAAAACATTTAGAGCAAATGGCGAAGGAATGAAAATTGTAAAAGAGTTTGAAGGATGCCAGTTAAAAGCCTACAGGGATGAAGTAGGAGTATGGACTATTGGATATGGCATCACAAATTCTGATAAGGGTATCACAGGTAGAGCAATCAAAAGAGGTATGAGGATAACAAAAAATACCGCTAACAAATGGCTTTTAGAATCTTTAAGAAAGAAATATTCGCCTTTAGTTAACAAATATGATAATATTTATCATTGGAATCAAAATGAGTTTGAAGCACTTGTTTCGTTTTGTTTTAATATCGGAAATATTGATACATTAACAGCAAAAGGAACAAGAACAAAGAAGCAGATTGCAGAGAAAATGTTATCTTATAATAAGGCAGGTGGAAGAGTCTACAGGGGTCTTACAAGACGTAGGAAATCAGAAAGAGCATTATTCTTAAAGGCAGTAGAACCAACCACTTACAAGGATGTATTTCCTGTATTGCCACCGAGAGGATATTTCCAAATTGGCGATGGATATAAAACATATACAGAATACCCAACACAGATTAAAAGAGTACAAGAATTACTTAATTGGTTAGTAGATGCCGATTTGAAGATTGACGGTAAATATGGAGAAGACACAGCAAAGGCAGAAGAGAAAGCACAGCAAATGTTTAAATTGACTGTGAATGGTAAATTTGGAAAAGCAACATTAAACAAAGCAAAGAAATATAAAAAATAGCAATTAGCACCCTTTGGGGTGCTATTGTAGTATATGGATATAAAAGGAGTAGTAAAAGATGAACATTGATGTAATAGGATTGGAAAAACAAAAGTCAAATGATTGCTTGATTGCCGCTAAAACATTCCCGTATTTTATTTTTGGGAATTTTATCAAAGGTGATAGAGGGAATATCTACAGAAATGAGGTCTACGAGTTAATCCAATATTTTTTAGATTATCAGTGTGGAGCAGATTTTAAGCCAGAAGGGGCAAAAGGGGATTATATCCCATCAAATTACAAGTTTAAAAAGATAAAAACATTAATTGATAAAGAAGCAAGATTTATGTTTTCGCAACAACCAGAAATCAAAGTAAAGGCAAGGTTGACAGATGATAAGAGCTTGCAGGATGTTGAGTATCTGCAAACAGTAGTAAATGAGGTATTAAAGAATAGTGGCTTCTCTAATCTTTTGTTACAAAGTGCAAAGGATTGTTTTGTTGCTAAAAGGGTAGCCGCATTGGTGGACTATTCAGAAGATGATGGAATCGCAATCCATTTTTATAACAGCTTGCAGTTTTACTATGAGTACCAGTATGGAACAAATAAGTTAATCAAATTTGTTTCGTTTGAATGTGTTGAACAGGATATAACAGTTGGAGGCTCATTATATTTAGTGAATGAATATACTGTCCGTAGTGGTGTTGTTTATATGAGTTCCGCAATTTATAAAGGTTCGGGGGTTTTGTCGGAGCGGTTAATTGAGGAACATAAAACAGATTTAAAACAAATACCTGTGGCAATTATTATTAATGATGGAACATTAATGAATAAAAGAGGTATGTCAGAGGTTAGGCAGTTGACAGAAGGAGAATCAACCTACAGCAAGTTGGCAAATGCAGATGTAGATTGTGTTAGAAAGGGAATGAATCCGATTAGATATACTGTAGACATGAGTAGAGAGACAACGAAGAATCTTAGTTCTTCCGCAGGCTCTTATTGGGATTTAGAACATAATATGAATTTGGATGAACCAACTCCAATGATTGGAACATTGTCACCCGATATGGGGCATACAGAAGCATTAAAGAACACGCTTGACAGAATTAATTCTGAAATGTACAATGAACTTGACATTCCAAATATTTCAGAGGAAACATTAGTGGGAACAATTACAAGTGGTAAATCAATTAAAGCGTTATACTATTCCTTGATGGTTCGATGTGATGAAAAATTTAAAACATGGAAACCTGCAATAGAAAACATAATAAAATTTGTTTTGGAAATTGTTCTGTTAAACAAAGATATGACAAAAACAATTTACGAGATTCCACAATTAAATGATGTTGAATATGATATTGTAATCAATGAAAAGTATGCATTATTGGATGATGAATTGGAAGAAAAGTCTTCTGACATGGAAGAGGTGCAAAATAATTTACGTTCTGTAAAATCTTATCTGAAAAAACATAGGCATGAAGATTTAATAACCGACCAACAAATTGATGAAGAAATTTTACAGATAGTCTATGAAAAGAGTATGTTCGATGGAGCGATTGTAAATCCTGTTTTGGATGATAGAACACAGGAAGAGGGAGCAAACATTGAAGTAAATAAACAGGTTGAAGAAGAAGAAATAAATCAGAAATTGGAAGAATAGTTATTGACAAATAATAAAAGTTGTGTTAATATATAATTACAAGAAAGGGGAAACAAAAGGTGGTGAAATGGCACGACAAAAATTTGATTTAAAGTCGGCTGAGGAAATTAGAAGAACATTAACAAAGAAACAGGAAAAACAAATATATCAACTTTATTTAGATATGTATAAGGATGTGTCTAAGAAACTAAAGAAGATGGGCAAGTATAGCAAATTGGAAAAAGTCCAGTTGATTATGTTAAAGCGAGAGATAGAACAACAGATAAAACAAATTGATAAGGAATTGAAAACAGGAATAAAAAACAGTGTTAGAGATACATCAAGGGTGGTGGTAGAAGACACAAGAAAGTTCTTGAGTAAATGTGGATTTAAAGATATAGAACAAGCTTTTTATTATGTTCCAGATACGATTGTAAAAAGAATAGTTTCTGGAGATGTATATAAAGGGGATTGGACGTTATCTAAAGCCATATGGGGACATACAAGAGATTTTAATACAAAGCTTGAGAGAATCATAGCGAATGGCACAAAGTATGGTAAAAGTGCTTATGAGATTGCTAGAGATTTAGAGCAGTATGTTAACCCACAGCAGGCAAAGAAAAGCAAGGTAATTAAGTTTCAACAATATAAAAGAGATAACAAGGGTAAATTTGTCTTAGATAAAGATGGAAACAGGATACCAGAAGGAAGACAGAAAACATTTTATTTTGGAAATGTAGATTACAATGCACAAAGGTTGGCTAGAACAATGATAAGTCATGCATACCAACAAAGTTTTGAAATGGTAAATAAAAATGACCCATTTGTAAAAGGGTATATATGGCATAGTTCGGGGCAACATGGTAGAACTTGTCAGTTGTGTTTAAGTCGTGATGGAAGGCTATTTCAGAAAGACGAATTGCCATTAGACCATCCGAATGGTATGTGTACGTTTGAAGCATATATACCAGATGATATGAGTACAATAGCTGACAAAATAGGTAAATGGTATAATTCACCTACAGGAACATATCCAGACATAGATAAATATGCGTTAGATTTTATGGGAGAATAAAAAATGAATACAAATGTAATGTGTGATAAGTGCAAACATAATAACGTAGTTGGAAAAGGAAATCTAAAACAGAAGAAAGTAGTTGTTTATAGACAGGGAGAAAGGATTGTTTTAAATATAATATATTTTGTTTGTTTAGAATGTAAATCAATCGTAGTCGTACAGGTTGATAATGAAGAAACATTAAAAATAAAAGAATCATTATCAAGAACAATTATGCAGGCAGTAGAAACAAAAAGAAAGGGCGGTAAGGTAGGAAAGAAATTAAATTCTAAAAGAATTCGATTGACAGAATCATTGGATAAAAAGAGAGAAAAATTATTAGAAAAATATAAAAAAGAAGCAGAAAAAGTATTGACAGAAAATTAAAGAGGTGATATAATATGAGAGTAATATGTGATGGGTGTAAGAAAGAGTTTAAAATTAAACTCAAAAACAAAAAGATAGGGGAATATGAGATAGCTTATTTTAGGTGTCCAAAATGTGGAAGAGAATACACCGTAACATATGACAATAATAAAACAAAGAATTTGAGACTGAGAATTAAAACAGTCTTGGAAACACTGAATCATAATCCCGATGAAAGTGTAAGGATGAAAAAAGAAAGAGAACGAGCTTTTCTTGTGGAAATGTTGAAACAAGAGGAAGCAAAAATAAAAGCAAATATAAAAAAGGAGAATGATGATGGAAGAAAATAAAACAAATCCAAACATTGAAGAGACAAACACAGAAGAAAACAAAACAGAAGTGAATACAGAGCAGAAAGAAAACAAAACCGAAACAAATAAAATTAATGTTGAAAAAACAAAAAAACAGGGTGTGAATGAAATCTTAGCCGCTTTAGGTGTAGACAGCAAGGAAGATTTACAAACAATAGTAAGTCAGTATAAGCAGGAGCAGGAAAACAAAAAGACAGATTTAGAAAAAGCGAATGATTCTAATAAAAGTCTTACAAAGAGACTTGTTGAGGAAAAGGAACGTGCTGACATTGCAGAAGCGAAGCTTGCCGCTATTACATTAGGAGCAAAACCAGATTTAGTTGATGATTTAGTAATTGTTGCTAAATCAAAAGCAACAGAGGATAAAAAGATTCTTGATATTATCGAGGAAATTAAAAAGAGTAAAAGTGGCTCTGTTTATTTTGTTTCAGAGGAAGAAAATAAAGAAGATAAAAAGAGAAGAACAGTGACAAGAACAAATTCCAAGATGCAGGAGAAAAAGCAGAAAGAAGAAAAAGAAGAAGGAACGGTGGGTAGTCTTGCACAAAGATTGTTTGAAAGAAAGCAAATAACAAAAAGCAGTTATTTTTCACATAGTTAGGAGGGTAAACAAAATGTTTAATCAAACAGGAATTAAAACAGAAAAATATGGAAACATTACGCAAATTCTTAAAAATGTAGAATTACAAGAGTCAGTTGGAGTTGTTGTTGACGATTCGGTTGCAACAGCCGACAGTTTAGGAAGAAAGATTGTTAAGGCAGGCACACCATTAACTGGTGACCTTGATAATAGAACAACAGCGTTTACAGCGGCAAAGGCAGGTTCTTCTACTGAAAAGTCTGATGCAGTAGGAGTTCTTCTGCATGATGTGGATGTAACAACAGGGGATGCAAATGGAACACTTTTAATTTTTGGATTTGTTAATACAAATCGTATTGATACAACAACAAAAGCAAAGATTACAGCACAGGTAAAAGAAGCATTACCGATGATTAAATTCATCGCTTGTTAGGAGGAAATAAGATGTCAATTTTTGATTTAATTATCAGTGGCGAGATTGTCGCCTATTGGGAGTTATTACAACAGCATTTAGAACCCTACATGGGGCAGGAGTTATTCCCAAACAATAAAAAGTTAGGATTAAAATTACAGTGGTTAAAAGGTGCAAAAGGTTTACCGATTGTTTTAAAACCAAGTGCTTTTGATGCATCTGCAATTCCAAGACCAAGAATCGGATTTGAGAAATTATCCGCAGAAATGCCATTCTTCAAAGAATCAAAATATGTCGATGAAGAAATGAGACAGGAGTTAAACAAAGTTATTGAGACGGGAAATCAGAGTATTATTGATTCTATTGTTAACATGATTTTTGATGATGAAATGGAACTGTTAAAAGGTGCGGCGGCACAGAGAGAGCGTATGAGAATGATGGCTCTTACAACAGGTGCTATTGCTATGGAAGGTAATGGACAGGTTTATGAGTATGATTATGGGATGCCAGAAGACCACAAGAGTAATGTAACAAAAGTTTGGAGTGACCCTTCGGCTTCAATTCTTACTGATATTAGAACAGCAAAGGATAAGATTCTGGAGGATACAGGGGTTGAGGTAACAAGAGCAGTTACTTCGTCAACCGTTATGGGATATTTCAGAAAGAATACAGAAATTAAGAAATCAATTTTTGTTCTTACAGATGGAGAAGGCTTTTTATCAGATGCGAAAATCAAGCAGTTTATTCTTGATGAATTAAATATTGAAATCGCAATTAATGATAAGAAATATGTTGATGAAGAAGGAGCTGTACAGAGATATGTTGACGATGATGTTTTTGTTTTATTCCCAAGTGGAAATTTAGGACAGACATGGTTCGGAACAACACCAGAGGAATCAGACCTTATGTCTTTAGCGGCTTCCAATGTTAAAATTACTGACACAGGAGTTGCGGTTACAACAATGGCGAAAGAAGACCCAGTAAACGTGGAAACAAAAGTTACACAGATTTGTTTACCAGATTTTCCAACAGCTGACCAAGTGTTTATTTACTCCGTTGACCAAGTTTAGGAAGGGGGAGTAAAAAATGTTTGTAACAATTAGAAAACCAACAAAATCTAATATGTTAAAGGTTTCTATGAAACAATATGAAAACAAATACAAAAAATTAGGTTATATGATTGTTGGCGGTAGTATGAAGACAGAAGAAGTGGAAGAACCAGAGCATGAGGTTGTTGAGCAGGATATTATTAATGAAGATTCAGAAGATATTGAGTCTATTCCAATCAGCGAAATGAACAAAGAGCAACTTATGAGATTTGCAAAGGTTCATAATATAAATACAAAGAGTGCTAAAAATGTAGCAGAAGCAAGAAGAATTATTCAGAGAGCAGTCAAAGAATCAAAAATGTAAAAAAAAGGTTGTGTGTTTATGGATGCACTGAAAGAGTTAAAAATGAATGTAAGGGAAAATATAATCCCTTACTTTTCTGATGAAGAATTAGTTTATTATCTAGAGAAAAACAATGGGGATGTAAGAAAGGCAAGTTATGAGTGTTTAATTTTAAAGGCAGAAACAACAGGGTTAGATGTTAGTGGAGTTTCGACAAAAGATTCTTCATCTTATTTTAAAATGTTAGCACAGAAGTATGTAACACCAAATACGGGTACATTGTTATGAGAAATTTGAAATTTGAACTATACAAGATTGCAAGAGAAATACAGATGCATGGAGAAACATATCATATAAATGAATTAGTTTGTGATGAATATGGAAAGCCAACAGGAGAACAAAAGAGTATCGTTGATGTAAGAGGAATTTTTCACACATCAAAGGGATACATAACAGAAAACATTTCAGATGGAACAAAAACACATTCAAAAGGTCAGCCATTGTTATTATTAAAGTATGAGGATTCAGAACCTATACAAAATGGACATATTTTAGAGATTGGTTCAAATAGATATAAGGTTGTTGAGAAAAATAACATACAGTTATATAACATTGTATGCGACATATCATTGGAGTTGGTTGTTAATGGTAAGAATTAAAGCAGACGAGTTGTTAAACAATTTGGCACAAGCACAAACAAAATCGCAGATTGCCATAAAAATGTTTGCAACAGAGGGAGCAAAAAAGTTTCAAAATTATGCAAAGACACATAAAAGGTGGACAAATAGAACAGGTCATGCAGTGCAAAGATTAACAGGTTTCGTTGAAACAGGGAGCGACAAAACGAGAATTTATATCAGCCATGGTGTTGATTATGGTAAGTGGTTAGAGTTAGCACACGAACGTAGATATGCAATTTTACAAGAAACAGTGCAGAACGTAAGTCCAGAAATTTTAAATGGATTTACAAGGCTGTTAGGACATTTGAGGTAGAAGATGGCGAAAGAAGTATCAAAACAAATTTATGATTTATTAAAACAAAATAATTTTGATGTGTATTTTCCATCACAACACAAAGGAGAGTGCATATCAAAATATGTTGTTATAAAACATGATGGAGCATATCAGCCATTAACAGTTTCGTCTGAAAGACCAATTTACACAATTATGTGTTATGTTCCAGAGCAGAGTTATTCAGAATTGGAAAGTTTTGTTTTGGAAATAAAAAGAACAATGAAGAGTGTTTTTCCGTTAGTCATGTATGCAGGAAATGAAACACCAAGTTATTATGATGATAGTGTCAAAGGGCATATGATTAGTTTCCAATATTATGGCACAAGAAAGATTGAGAATTGGAATTTGTAAGGAGGGTAAAGTATGGCAACAAAGAAAGCCGCAAATGGAATCCCAACAATAGACGTATCGCTTGTTGTCGTTAGAACAACAGCAGTTGAAATTGCAGTCGATACAGCTAATAAGATTGCAGTTGAAGCGCAAACAGAGGAAAGCGATGCAATAAAATTAGTTAAGTTGGGAAAATTGATTGCACAAAAACCGTCAACAACAACAATCACAGGGCACACAATTACGTTAACAGATAATGTGTTTATTCCAGATGTTGTTAAGATTTTTCAAGGTGGAACAGTTGGAGAAAGTTCAGATGGATACCCAACATATGAGCCGCCAGCCGCAGGTAGTACAGATAAGGGAGAGGTGTTTGATTTAGATTGTTATTCCGCAGTTTATGACAGTTCTGGACAAATTGTTAAGTATGAATTAATCACTTATCCAAATTGTCAAGGAACGCCAGTTGTTTTAAACTCAGAGGATGATGTATTCAGATTGCCAGAATATACAATCAATTCAGCACCAAAGAAAGGTCAGCCGCCATATAAGATTAGTTATGTGGATGAATTACCAACAGGATTTACAGCGGTAGCTAATGAAGAAGATACTAAACAGAATTCTCCTACCGTTATGAGTGGGAGAAAATCAACAGAAGTTTCAAGATTAGACTAAAGGAGTAAAAGAGAATGGCAGTAGAAGTAAATAGAGAACAGTTAGCGATAACAAGTATTGAAGAATTAAAACAATATGCACAAGGTGAAGTAGTTGTCTTACCACCGTTTGCACCGACACAGCCGTTTGTTGCAAGACTTAAAAGACCATCACTTTTGGCAATGGCTAAAAATGGGAAAATCCCGAATGAATTATTAGTTAAAACAAATGAATTATTTATAAATGATGGTACAGCGGCAAACGCTTCTGATGATAATATGTTAAAGGAAATCTTTTCTGTTATTGACACGATAGCAGGAGAGGTGTTTGTTCAACCGACATATAAGGAAATCAAAAAAGCAGGTATCCAGTTGACGGACGAACAAATGTTGTTTATTTTTAATTACACACAGACAGGGGTAAAGAATTTAGAAAATTTTCGTGAAGACTAGAAGCGTTGAAAATGTAATTGCGATTGCAAAAGAATTTGGTTGTTTGCCAAGTGAGGTAATGTCTATCAAAGACGAATACACAGCATATTGTTTTAACGAAGCTTGTATTAATGTTTTAATGCGGATTAAAAACAAAGAGACTCCGCACTGGATAACATTAGACAATGGAAAAGAAAAAGAGAAAAGCTATACAAACTTTTCTGATTTTTACAAAGACATATAGGAGGAATAAAGCATGGCTTTGAACATGGGTTCAGCGGTTGCTTTTCTTGAACTTGATACAAGTAAATTTAAGAGTGGATTTAGGTCTGCAATTAGTGATTTAAGGGTGTTTCAAGCAAGCGGAGCAACAACGGAACAAAAGTTAAAAGGTTTGAGCAGTGCATTTTCCACAGTAGGGGGAGGGTTAACAAAAGGTTTGACTCTCCCTCTTGTTGGTGTTGGGGCGGCTTCAGTTGGTGTAGCAACTAAATTTGAGAGTGCTATGTCACAGGTCGCGGCAACAATGGGAATCACGACTAAACAAATCAAAAATGGAAATAAAGATTTTGAGAATTTACAAAAGACGGCTTTAAATATGGGTGCTACAACAAAGTATACAGCTAGTGAAGCCGCAGAAGGATTAAACATATTAGCACAAGCAGGTTTGTCGGCAGACGAGTCTATTAAGGCAATACCAACAGTTTTGAGTTTGGCATCGGCAGGAGCAATGAGTCTTGATAGTGCGGCAACATATGTGACAGCATCAGTAAAAGGTTTCGGAGATTCGATGGATAATGCCCAAAAGTATGCAGACTTAATGGCAAAAGGGGCAACATTGGCTAACACTGATGTTAGAGGATTAGGAGAAGCTTTATCTGGTGTTTCGGCTACAGCAAATAATTATAAACAAAGTGTTGACAGCACAACGCTAAGTTTGTTAAGATTAGCCGAACAAAATATAACAGGTGGAGAAGCATCCACGATGTTAGCCAGAGCAATGGCAGACATTTATACTCCAACATCAAGGGCAAAAAAGGCATTAGATGAATTGGGAATATCCGCATATGATGGTTCGGGAAAAGCTAGAGATTTTAATGATGTTGTAGACGAGTTGTCAAAAGCATTTGCAGGCATGTCTGATGAAGAAGCAAACGCAACAAAGAATCAAATATTTACAACATATGGCATGAACGCTTTTAACAAAATGACAGCGGCAACAACAAAAACAGTAGATAAGTTTAAAACAGGGTTGAAAGATGCAACAGGTTCAGCGGCACAGCAAGCAGAAACACAGTTGGATAATTTAAAAGGCTCTTTGACATTGCTACAATCAGCGTTAGAAGGGGCAGGAATTGTAATAGGTAAAAGATTAGCACCATATATCAGAAAGTTATCGGATGCTATTAATGTGTTAGTAACTAAATTTAATAATTTGACAGATGCACAACAAGATATGATTGTTAAGATTGGATTAGTTGTGGCGGCTATCGGACCAGTTATGCTTATCATGGGTAAATTGTTTGAAGTTGTTTCTATAATAATGGATGCGTTCAAAGGATTGAAAACAATTATGGGGACGATAAAAACAAGTGTAGATATGGTAAAAGCAGGATATGCAGGGTTAGCGATACAAATGGGTGGTATACCAAGAGTAGTTGCTAGTTTGATGGCAGGTTTTAGTGGGATGTTAGTTCCTATTCTTTCGGTTGTTGCAGTTATTGGAGTGTTGGTTGCGGCTTTTGTTACATTGTGGAAAACAAACGAAACATTTAGAAATAAAATAGTTTCTGTATTTGATGAAGTCAAAGCAAAAATAGGTGAGTCGATAAACAGTATAAAAGAAACATTATCAAATTTGAATGTAGATTTTTCGGGAGTAATTAATGTTCTCAAGTCGTTATGGGTAGGGTTTTGCAACATTATAGCACCTTTATTTACAAATGCCTTTAAAGGGGTAGCGACAGTAATAGAATCTGTCATGACGATTATTAAGGGAATTGTGCAAACAGCCGTTGGAATTATCAATGGTGATGTAGATTTGTTTACAAAAGGAATTGGAACAATATTTAATGGATTGTTGACAGGGATAACAGGATTGGCAAGCAATATATTGTCGTTAGTCGGAGAACTCGGAGCAAACATATTGAGTGCATTAGGTCTGGAAGATATAGCGGAAGTGTTTCAAACATTTTTTGAAACAATATCTGAAATCTTTGAACAAATACCAGAAGTAGTAAATAGTACATTTGAAATAGTCGGAGGATTTTTTACAGAAACTTTACCAGAATTTATTGATTCGGCAGTTGAAACAATACAAGGGTTCGCAGACAATGTAGTGGCATTTTTTACAGAAACAATTCCCGAAGCGTTTAATAGTTTTGTTGAGTTAGTTGGAGGAATTGTTGACAACTTTATTAAATTTTTTACAGTTACAATACCAGAAGCTTTTATGAATTTTGTAACAGTAATATTGCCAAACGCAATAAATAGTATGATAACATTTTTTAATCAGATACCATATTATTTAGGATATGCAATAGGGTTAGGAATTGGTTATATAGCTAAATTTGCATTAGGTATATATAAATTTGCAACAGTACAGTTACCGCAGTATATAGCGGTTATTATTAAATGGTTTAGCCAGTTACCGTCAAGGATATGGACGTGGTTAATGCAGGCTATTCAAAAAGTGGCACAATTTGCAACACAAGTGGGTCAAAAAGCACAACAAACAGGTAGTGCATTTATAACAGCTATTGTACAATGGTTTACACAGTTGCCAAGTAAGGTTCAAAACTTTTTAACAAAGGCTGTTCAAAACGTAACAAAATGGGCGGCAAGTATGAGAACAAAAGCCATACAGGCAGGAAGAAGTTTTATCAATGGAACTGTGAATGGTGTCAAGAGCTTACCTAGTAAAATACAACAAACCTTATCGAATGTTATTAATAAATTAACTTCTTGGGCATCTAAGATGCACAGCAAAGGTGTACAGGGTGCAAATCAATTAAAAAGTGGTGTTGTAAACACAGCTAGGTCGATACCTTCGCAGATGGTTTCTATTGGAGCAAACATTGTAAATGGTGTTTGGAACGGTATTCAGAGTATGAGAAGTTCTTTTGTTTCAAGAGTGAGAAGCTTTTTCAAAGGAATAGTTGATGGAGCAAAATCTGCATTAGGTATCCATTCACCATCAAAAGTGTTTGACGAGCAAGTCGGGCAGAATATAGTTAAGGGCGTTATACAAGGTGTAAATAAACAAAAGAAGAACGCAAAGAAAAATGCACAACAGTTAGCAAAGCTGTACATTAGTGCAGGAAATAAAAGATTAAATGAGTTAAAGAAACATAACAAATATAGTTTGCAGTTGGAAGTAAATTTTTGGACAAAGATGTTAAAACAATCTAAGAAGGGAACAGCAAAGTATAAAAAGATAAGTGCAGAGTTGAGTGATGCAAAGAAACAACGAAACAAAAAAATAAAAGAACTTGACGAAGAATATGCAAAAAATGTTAAGGAAGTGCAAACAAAACTAAATGAAGATATTCAGAAAGTTATGTCTGAGTATGATAGTGAGATAACATCGAGAGCAGAGCAGATAAATAGTCAGTTATCATTGTTTAAAAAGTTTGAAAGTCAATCAGAAAACACAAAACAAAGCTTACTTGATAATTTACAGAGTCAAGTTAGTGGATTGAGAGATTGGGAGAGTACATTAGAATCTCTTAGAAAGAGAGGGGTTGCAACAGGTCTTATTGAGGAATTACAGGAAGCAGGAGTGGATTCTTTAGCAGACATTAAGCTATTAAATAGTATGACAGATACAGAGCTGAATAAGTATGTCAGCCTGTGGAAAGAAAAGCAACAGTTAGCAACAAAAGAAGCAGTTAGAGAAATAGACAAGACAACGTATGTAAATCAGATTAAGGCATTAGTAAATAGTGCAGGTGAAGAACTCGATAGATTAGAACAGACATATAAAAATGATTTAAAAAAATTAGGTGTTGGAGTTAAAGATACATCAAAACAAATTGGACAGAACATTGTAGATGGATTGAAAAAAGGTATGAAATCAAAATATCCAGATTTCTTAAAATATGTACAGAAGGAATTTGATAAAATAACAGTAACGGCTAAAAAGACATTAAAGATAAAATCCCCATCAAGAGTGTTCGCAGAAATCGGAGGTTTTATTGCACAGGGAGTTGGAGTTGGATTTAAAAATGAAATGCCGAAGGTAAATGAACAATTAGAAACAGAATTAAATAAATTGTCAGATGTTAATACAAAACAAATTAATGTGGGTGTTTCTTTTGAGGTTTATAAAAATGAATTTAGCAAAATTACTGAATCAATCTTGACAAGTATGCAAAGTTTTGTTATAATAATGAAAAATACATTTGAGACTATGTTAGATGGTCTTGGAAATATAAAAGAGGACATGGCAGATATTCTGGAAATGTTAGAGCAATTAAATGAAATGAATAACGCAACATTTGAAAGAATAAGCGACCAGAGAGAAAAAGTAGATAAAACAAAAGAACAGGGAACAGATAAAGAAGATAAGGGAGGGGATACATTTAATTTCTATAACACGAAACCAAACCCATATGAGTATTCAAGGCAAATGAAAAAAGCCAAAAAAGAATTGTTATATGGTATTTAGAAAGAGGTGATATTTTGATAAACGAAATTGTTATAGAAAACAAAAGAACAGAAGAAAACATAACAATAAATAAAGATGGCTCAACAGGGTTTGTTATTGATGAAATGGATTGGGATACTCCGTCCATTTCTAATGAATCTTATAGAATACCATTTCAAATAGGAGAAACAATATCTAGTACAGTTGTTGGCATAAGAAAACCAAAGTTAATCGGTTATGTAGTATCAAATGAGTTAATACCAACAGGAACAACGTGGGAGAATTATTACAAAGAGCAAGAGAAAGACATAATAGGTTTTAAAACAAGGTTAAATAGTTTTCTAAACATCTATGATGATTATGAGATAATTGCAGGAGATTACTATTTAAAATGTCGATTAAATGAACCAATAAAGTATTCTGTAAAGGAAAGCGAAAATAATGAGGTGTTATGCTTGTTTACAGCAGAATTCACTTGCTATAATCCTATGTTTTTTGAAGTTGAAAGAAGTAAATCAGAGTTTAGACATATTGACAAAAGATTTCATTTTCCGTTGACAATTCCGCAAGAAACTGGTATAATAATTGGTGTAGAAGAGTTGTCATTAACAAAAACGATAGAAAATACAGGGGATGTAAAAGTAGGATTTATAGCAGTAATGAAAGTTATAAATGGAGCGGTAAAACATCCAACACTAAGGAATCTTACAACAGGAGAACAAATTAAGGTGTTTGATTCAGTTGTTGTTGATAGTTTTGAAACAGAAGATTATATTATTATAAATACAAATAATGGGGAAGAGGACATTTATTATTATGATTCTTCTGAGGGGAAAACAAAAGACTTAATAGGAGAAATAACATTAGATAGCTCTTTCTTCCAGTTGCAAAAAGGTGAAAATATTGTTATGTATGAAGTTGATGATAGTTCAACAGGACAGCTAGAAGTTACTTTATATTATGACAATCAGCATTTTAATATTGGAGAAATGTAGTTATGTTGTGGATATTTAATGAGAATTTAAGAAGAATTGGATTGTTGCGACAATATGAAATGGCACAGTGGAGTAACAAGTTCAGAGATATTGGAACTTTCTCAATTAATGCCAGTTATGTTGATGAAAATTTGTTTCTGTTAGACAAGACAAAAACATACTATGTTTTATTGTATATGTCAAATGATAAAACAAAAAGCGATAGTTGGAATACCTTGCATAATGTGTTTGGAAAAATTGAAAAAGTCTCAAAAGAGAATGATGAAGATGCAGATTATCCTTCGACAATAAAAATTGAAGGAAGGTTGATGCCATTTTTATTTTCCAAAAGAGTAATTGCAGGTACTTTTGACTATAAAAATATGGAGCTGATAGCATATGCTACAGATTTAATAACAAGGTGCTTTGAAAAGAGCACAGAGCGTTATATTGATATGAATATAAGCTATCAGAAAGATAACAAAGTGTATGAGGACACACTTATAACAAAACAAATAACAGGCGGTCAGTTATGGGAGGAACTGTGCGATTATTTTGAACAATATAAATTAGGGATAGTTATTGCACCAAAAATAAATAAAACATTTGAATTGTCAAGCGTGTATGGAGAGCATCTTTCTGGTTTGTCAAATGTAGCAGGTTTTGAAGTGTTAATAAAAACAGGAGTGGACAGAACAAGAGGTAATGGATTAAATACCGTTATATTTTCTAAATCATTGTCAAATATAAAAAGAGCCAGCTATTCCTATAACTCTGAAAATGATATGAATGTGGCTTATATTGCAGGAGAGGGAGAAGGGGCAGAACGAAAATGGTATGAGATTCAAAAGGATTCAGAAAACAAAAGAAAAGCATGGAATCGAGAAGAATTGTGGATAGATGCAAGAGACATTCAGAGTGAAGGCGAAGATGATACCACATTAACTGATGAAGAATATAACAAATTAATAGAACAGAGAGCATATGAAAAGTTTCAAGAAAATTCCGTTATGGATGAATATTCGGCAACGGTAAATGAACATAATCAAAGATATGTTTATATGAGAGATTATGATTTGGGAGATTGGGTGACAATACAAGACAGGGATTTGAGTATTGAAATAGATGCTCAAATCGTAGAAGTTACCACAACGCTACAAAATAATGAAACAATAAATGATATAACATTTGAGTACGGAAAAGCAAATAAAACAGAAATAAAAGATATAAGAACAATAGGTGCAAGTGTAGAAGAAATTAGTAATAATATAAAGTATATTGATAAAAAGATTTCTGATTTATTAAATATGTTTTATCCAGTTGGCTCGGTATATGAAACAATAGATTCAAGTTTTGACCCTAATAAAAAGTGGGGAGGAACATGGGAACGAATTAAAGGCAGGGTGCTTGTTGGAGTCGATGAAAATGACAGCGATTTTAATACAACAGAAAAAATAGGTGGAGAAAAAACACATAAGTTATCAGTTAGTGAAATGCCATCGCATAACCATAGTGCGAGTGAAAAAAGCCTAAAAGGTGGGGTAAATAATATTAGTGGACAGGACAAAACGTGGGGTCTTACATCTTCTGGAATTTTTTCTAATTGGGGTGACACAAATGGACTTTATTCTACGTCAAGGGAAACTACAACCAATTATAAAGATGGCTTTTATCTTGATGCAACACATACACACACTATTGAAAATACAGGTGGGGGAAATGCACATAACAATTTACAACCATATATTACTTGCTATATCTGGAAAAGAACAAAATAGTATGTTGACATTATGAGAGACAAATGATATAATGTATAGAAAGATAAAGGAGGATAACAAAATGGCAGAAAGAAGTGGATTTTTTAACGCAAGATTACAAGATGGTGCATATGATAGAACATATCAAGCCGAAGATTTTGCAGATTGTTTAAGTTTATTTATTCCGAATGGAATATATGTTGAGGATTCGGAAACATTAACAGGAACGATTGACAAAACAACAGTGCAAGGGTTAAAACCATATGCAAGTGGAACAAGTCTTTTTATTAAGGAGGGAAAAGCATTTATTAATGGGTATTGGTATATACTTGATGAACAGGACTTGGAAATATCTTTGATTGTTAATACAACAAAAGCAATCGTGTTAATGTATGTTGCGGCTGACAGAAGAATGAGAGTAGAATTGCTTGATTTAGTAGATGGACAGCCAAATGTTCCAAAAACAGATGCACAATATGGAATCTTATTAGGAACTGTTTCTTATACATCAGATGGTGTGTCAGTAACAGATTTGAGAACAGAATTTATGGTTGGTTCTCCAAAAAGTTTACAAACAATAGCAAATCAAGCACAACAAACTTTAAGAGAGCTTAAAAGTTCTATGAGTAAGTTAACACCAAAGAATTGGCAACAATATGTCATTCGTTCTAGTAAGCACTTTACAGAAGATGCAGATGGAACGGCATATATTGTTCTTGTCGATATATTTGGATA
>ERZ791729.75-NODE-75-length-57091-cov-3.582597_pt1 | contig 57091 bp, 72 predicted proteins | sample MGYA00510043_ERZ791729 | MGnify/ENA primary metagenome ERZ791729 (study PRJEB30046, sample SAMN00715149) | human gut metagenome | study: EMG produced TPA metagenomics assembly of the A metagenome-wide association study of gut microbiota in type 2... | reverse complement strand
GTCTTATCCGTTCAAGGTGGAGAACATGCCTGTTCCCACACGTATAATAAAAGGCGAGACGGTGGAAATACGCTGTGAACTCAAACGTGAAGGACATTTTTCCGATGCCCGCTACACCATCCGCTATTTCCAGCCGGACGGGGCGGGAACGCTGAAAATGTCCGATGGGACGGTTTTACTGCCGAATGACCTGTACCCGCTTCCGGGTGAAACATTCCGGCTTTATTATACTTCCGCATCGACCGACCAGCAAACGGTAGATGTGTATTTTCAGGATAGCTTCGGGACGTTACAGCAATTAACATTTTCATTTAACAATGACAATAACAAGGAAGAAGAAAACAAATAAAGTAAAAAGGACATGGTTAAAATAGAATTGGATATAAACGGTATTTCATTTTTTGTAAATACCACATGGAAAACGGATGCAGTTCCGGCAGTCGGTGACATTGGGATAGTGGATAAAGAAAGCATTTCCCAATTTGACCGGGTGGAATTAAGGAAAACACCGTCTAATCAGGCTTTCAGGTGGGCGGATGAAGAAGATAATGCACCCGTACTGGAACATTTCGATTTTGATACGGAAATGGTTGTCAAAAAGCGGACGTGGAAATTTGATGCCGAAGATGAAGAAATGGTATGTGTTCTGAAAGTAACCTTTCTGCACCATGAGGAATAATATCAGGTTTCAGATATACTATCCTTATGGTATGTAATTTCTTTATGGCTTTGGCTGCCTTTTACCTGCTGGTGGGTGGCTGGTGCTGGCATGAAATGAAATACGCTCCGACCGATAAGGAACTATGGGGCGAAGAATTGGAATGATGCGTTATGCGTAATGTTATGATAGATAATCCGGCGGGTATTTCCCGGCGGGTTATCTTTTTTATAGGGAATGGAAACAGGTTTCTTTGCTACCTTTCTTTGTCCGCTGAGGCCCACGGAAAGAAAGTAGCGGCGGCATTTGCCGCCGTTCTTAATTAACCGATTATAATGTTCTTTATGGGTGTGTTATGTTCCAGCCATTCTTTTACACATTCCATATTATATTCACTCGTTATAACTGCCTTATCTACGTCTATGGGCGTGAAACGGGTGCTTTCGTAGCTATCTATCCAGCCTTTCAGGGAACAGACACCCCATGTTTTCACATCCTCAAAAATACCGTCTAATGTGCCGATGGGGTCGCCGAAAGTAACTATCATTGCATCGAATGTCGTTTCGTCGGGCAACAGTTCCAAATATTTCAAAGACCCGAAACCGTCTGCCTTACGTCCGAAAGACCAGTCATAGGAATAAAGTTCATCCCCCCACTGGTGCGGCGTGTCGAAACGTACTTTCACCTGCACGGAATGTTCGTTTTCTTCTACGGCTTCAATAATACCCGTTACCAGTAAGCCCGTAAATATGCACTTACAACGTCTGCCGATAATTTTTTTATTTACTTCTGTCGTTTTCATAAATGTAGCTTTTAAATTGTTATTGTACCTTTTCTTTTTTCGCCATCCATTCATCCCGCCGTTTGCGGCACTCGTCAAGTGTTTTGGCAAGGGTGCTGAACAGTTCGCCGTCTGTATGGCGGTAATCATATTGATAATAGATTTGTCCCCTAAATGCGCCTAAACAGCATTTTACATATTTTTCCTCTCCCGGTGTTTGGGTAATGCTTACCCCGTTTTTGTTAAGTGACTGCATGATGTCTTATTTTTTTATGGTTATAAACTTGGTTGTTTTAAGCGGGCAGGGCTTTGACACCCCGCCCGGATTGGTTGTTATGCCGCCCGGAACACAAAGCCGTCATCAAACCAGTAATCGCACATGAACAGGTCACGGGCAAACTGTTTGTAATCGAAATAGGTCTTTGCGAACTCCGGCAGGTCGTAACATTCCTCTACAATTTCATAGGCGAAATCTTCTTCATCGTCATATTGACCCAGATACTCGTCCCGGAAATCACGTACAAGGTCGTCCGCATCTTCCTCGCCCAAATCATGGCTTTTATAGTTGCACCACACGAAAAAGGCTTCCTGCTCGGTGTCGCTCAAATCCTCCACCGCATCACGCAGGGCGAAGAAGTTTTCAGAAATCCAGCTTTCGCCGATTAAGCCCTCCGGCACGTTCTCCCAGTCCTGAAACATGTATTCCGCATCTTCCTCGTCCTTGTGAAGTTCCCGGCAGGCTTCATAAAATTCTTCCTTGTCCGAATAGTCCGAAAGGTCGAGCCATGCGCCGGACAATGAACCGTTGTTGTACTTGGCATAAGTGCCTACATAAACTTTTGCTTCCGATAATACCTTTGCTTCCATATTGCTGTAATTTTTAAGTTTTTAATTTTATGCGGATTTGAGAGGTGAGGGAGTTGAAGTTTCACTGAACTTTTTTCCTGTTTCCCGTAAATCCGACTTTTTTTTTATGCGTCTTCCGGTCGGGTCGGTCGTTTTCGTTTCACATAGGCGTAAAAGGGTAGTGTTTAGAGTTTGCAAGGTTTTGGGCAAAAAATACCTCGCAAGGCAGGGAAGATTTTTTCGCCAAACCGGAACGGCTCGACCTTGCAAAATCGTGAAGAACACGTAACTACCTTTGCCTATTGAAATGATTAAAACGACTGTCCCGGCTGGGGGACTGCGTAAGAGGAAGATTTACAGATAGGGAAACAGGGGAAAAGTGCCTGTTCTCTTTCATCTTTTAGGGAACACTCCATGCGGGCGGGAAAGGCAAGGGTGTTGTGAGCTTGCTTGCAATACGCTTGTGCGGGTTTCCAACGGCTCTTTTCACGGAATACAGTCAGCCATGCCACGCACGGCTGGCGTTTCGGGGAATGTGCCAGTTGGAAAAGGATATAAAAAATGCGGGTAGTCGGTGGACTGCCCGCAAGGTGGAAGAATGTACAATGCTGGGATATAGGTTATTAAGTGGAATTTCGTTACCGAAATCGTTACCTATTCGTTCTTGCCACGGTTATAGGTAACGAAACCTACCGGACGGCGTTCTTTCTGTTGTTTCGACTGGCTCAAAAGCTGGGTAAGGGCTTGGTACAGTTCGTTGAACTGCGCATCGGTGCTTACCTCCAGTTCCTCGATGCGCCTTGACAGTTCCTCGTAACCGATTGCCATTTGGCGCATGAGGACAAAAGCCCGCATGATTGAAATGTTTACTTCTATGGCTACTTTGGAGCGGAGAACCGAAGAAAGCATGGCTACGCCCTGCTCGGTGAAAGCCATAGGCATAGCAACGCCGAAGTTGTAAGCAGGGGGTATCACATTTTGTGATACCCCTATGGATAACAGCAAGTTAGCTTCCTCTTGGGTGAGTACAAACATAAAATCACCCGGAAAACGCTCGATATTGCGCTTGACCGCCTGCTTCAAGGCTCGTGTTTCCACTTGGTAGAGTTCTGCCAAATGATAATCGAGCATCACCCGGCAACTTCTGACCTCAAAAATCTTGTTTTGGATAATCTGCAAATCCATAATCGTATATTTTAGGAGATTTAGCAATGTTGGAATAATAGTAAGGACTGGTCACAAATTGTGACCAGTTCCATATAATCAAGATTACATGGCAACTTCCTTGTAAATCTTCTCAATGCCGACAAACTTCTTGTCAAGCCCCTGCATATCGCTGCCTATCTTGCTGTTGGTGATGCGGGCGTAGATTTGCGTAGTTTCTATGTTTGTGTGTCCCAGCATCTTGGACACCGTTTCAATGGGTACGCCCTTTGACAGCGTGGTGGTCGTGGCGAACGTGTGCCGAGCAAGGTGGAACGTCAGGTTCTTTTTAATACCGCATATATCGGCAATCTCTTTCAAGTAGGCGTTTAGCTTCTGATTGCTGATTACGGGAAGTATCTTGCCGTCCGGCAACTTGCCCTTGTACTTCTTCAAAATCATCTTGGGAATATCCAGCAGGGGAACATTCACGTCCGTATTCGTCTTTTGCCGCTTGGTGATTATCCAAAGGTTGCCGTCAAAGGACTTTTGGATATTCTCCTGCCGCAAGTTGGCGACATCGCTGTATGCCAAACCGCAGAAACAGGAAAAGACGAACAAGTCCCTGACGTGTTCCAGCCGTTCGGAAACCATTTTCTTTTTAAGGATGATTTTTATCTCGTCCTCTGTCAGATAACCCCTGTCCACTTTCTCCAGCCGGATTTTATAGCTGGCGAACGGGTCGCCCACCAGTATGCCGTTGTTGCGGGCAATGATGATGATACGCTTGAAGAACTGCATGAACTTGGCGGTGGTGTTGTAGCCGCACTTGCAGGCGGTACGCAAATACAACTCAAAATCGGTAATGAACATCGGGCTTATCTCCTTTATGGATATGTCCGATACGTTGTACTTGCTTTGGATAAATTCAGCGAGGTGGCGGCGGGTCACTTCATACTTGCGGTAGGTCGCTATCGTCTTGGATATGCCCACAAGCTGCTTCACATCGTCATTGTGCTTTTGGAACAATGAAAGGATTGTTTCGTGGCTCTCGCTGTGTCCCAAGAACTCGTTTTTCACTTTCTCGGCGGTCACGTAATTGTCACGCCGCTGCATTTCGTGGTAAATGGTATTCAGGGAAGAACGTATGTCGTCCAAAAGGGCGTTTATCCTCCCGGCATCCCTGCCTTTGGCTTTGCCCGCAGCAATGCTCCAGTTGTCGGGCTGGATGCTCTGTTTCGTACTGAACTGGCAAAGTTTGCCGTCTATGGTGATGCGTGCCATAATCATAACCTCGCCGTTTTTCTTTTCAGAACCTTTCTTCAAATAAAAAAGAACCTTGAATGTCGATTTCATAACTCACTTTTTTTAGTTGCAAAATTAATTTTTACCTCTCGTTTTCGAGTTATGCAGACTATGGACTAATCAAGTCATTATCAGGTCATTTATGGACAAATCGTTACCGTTTTTGTCCGGCAGGGAATAGGTAACGATTTAGTAACGAAACTTTGTCTTTTACCGTACTTTTGAAGTCTTGGAAGCAGGACTTTCGGGCAATAAAAAAAGCCACAAATCATTGATTTGTAGCTTTTTGTCCGTTTGCTGACCATTTCTGTCCAGCACGTTCAGCGGAGAGACAGGGATTCGAACCCAGGGAGCGGTTACCCGCTCACCGCATTTCGAGTGCGGATAATACAATTTGATTATCAATTTGTTACAACAGATACTGTAAATACATAGTAAAAACGACATTTATAGTCGTCTTTTTTGATGCAGGTCTATCATCCAGTTAGCCCATTCGTCCGTCCCATACCTCGGAATTTCGAACCATTCCTTTTCGCCCAAATGAGGCAAGAGTCGCATGATCCGCTCCAGCTCATTCCGGAACCTGAAAACATCCTCTTCCGTCAGCCTTACCGAATAATGCCTCTTGCATTCCTTTAATCCGGGGAAAGCTTGAAGCAGACTCATGATCTCGGTAAAAACGGGAGACTTGCCTTTGTCTATCCTTAACGTGATTCCGGACATTCCTTTTCCCTCTTCTCTAGTTGGTATGACAGTAGAGCATTTTCCTGCTCCAAGGCATTACACCGGCTAATAGCATCTTTGAGCTGTTTCCGGAGTGAGGCTATTATTTTGTCTTTATCTTCCATGTAATTATATTTTAAACTAAAAACTATGTTCGATAAACAGATTCAACAAATTAAAATTCGCAAAGCCGTATCTAATGCAATGCGACAAGTGAAAGAAGGCAAACAACCTCCTTTCGCAGGACTGTATCTCACAAAGAAACAGCTTGAAGAACTCAAACCATACGCAGATGAATATTATTTCAACTGCGTTTTGAAAGCCAGAGTTCCCAAAGCATCAAGTTCTATTTTATAATCAGTATATAGACGTTCTTTACCTATTATTATATCGACATTTCCATCTGAAATAGAATAATGAACGTCTATAACTTCCGCTATATGTGAAACGCCTTCAATATCAAAAACAAGCTTTTCTCCTATCCTTGGAAGCTGTTCCATACAAAGAGCATTCTTAGAAGGATTATACACTCGGTAAATTTTATCTTCTTTATCAAAACGAAGTACACTAACTATTTTCATAAATCTACAATTTATAATTCAATTACTACTACCTTGTGAAAGCATAAGCCAACATTAACCAAGAAACTTATCCTTTATTGCTAAAGTTATCATTATAAATATTGTTTTACATGGTTAAAAAGGCACACCGTTATCTTTAAAGAACCGATCAACATAATTTTCAATAGCTGAATTATCCTTCTGATTGAATTCTTCATATTCATCAAATCTGAATAAATCTCTTTTAAACTTCAGTCGAATATCTCCAATAGAACCCATACGATTTTTTGCAACAATAAACTCTGCCAAGCCTATTAAGGAGTTTCCTCGTTCATCTTCTGTTATATGATAATATTCAGGTCTATGAATGAAACATGCAACATCTACATCATCGCATATTGTACCACTATCACGATAATCAGTCAATTGTGGCCTTTTACCATATATTCCATTTCGATCTTCTAAATTTCTATTTAATTGTGAAGTTACTACAATAGGAATATTTAACTCTCTTGCTAAAACTTTCAGCTCTCTTGTTATGTAATTTATCTCAGCATACCTTGTATCAAAAGATTTATTATCAACAAAAAGCAATTGCAAATAATCAACAAAAATAATTTTCACACCTTGTTCATAAACTAATCGTTCTGCCTTATTACACAAATCACAAATACTTAAATGAGGTGTATCATCAATCATTATTGGAGCATAATTCAGTTCTTTAATATTTCTGTCTAACCGCTCCCATTCAAAATTCTCTAAAAAACCACCTAATAATTTCCTATAAGGAATCTCACAAATATTTGCTATTAAAGCATTCATTATTTGAATCTGATTCATTTCTTGGGAAAACAAAGCAATCGATACTGGATTTTCTTTCAAAGTTATGTTTTTTATCATAGATAGTATTAATGCAGTTTTACCCATCGCAGGACGTCCTCCAATTACAATAAGCTGACCATTTTGCCACCCACCAATCAAATTATTCAATTCATCAAAACCCGTATTTATCCCAAAGATAAAACCCTTTGCATTTGCAGCACATTGAATCTTATCAATAGTTTCTTTTAGAATCTCATTTATCTTTTGAGGTTCTCGGCTATAACTCACACTTTTACCTTGATTTTCCATAATATCGAATTTATAAAACAAAAGTTTTTATTTAGATTTAAAGTTGATTTCTTCTTAATTTTCCAGCCACCTTATAAAGAAACAGGATTTCACTCTTAGCAATATCCCGATCTGGGAACTTACGACGGCCATCAGGGTTCAGTTCCATATTGTATGAAACCATTGTAATATAGCCATCACCTTTAGAGCTCTCATAAAGATTCTTTATATATCGATCTTCTTGGGTTATGACAACGTAACACTGGCCATAGTCTATATCATCCCGACTTTCGATCCTACGAACAAATATGATATCGCCAGATTTATATTTATCATACATACTATCACCAAATACCATAATCCCTCGGCATCCTTTAAATGCTGGGATGGAAACCCATTCAGTTATTTTGTTCTCGTCCCCCTCTAAACCTATACCGTTCCCCGCACAAACACGAATATCAAGAATTGGTTGTTTTTCATCAATACTCTCAACATTATTCATTGGCTCTGTAGACTCACCTGCAATATGAGTTTTCTTTAACATAGTACCTTCTCCATCTAAAATCCAACTCTTATTCAATAAAGGGGAAAGATTGCTTAGTCTATCAATGAAATCTATAGGTAATGCGACCTTATTATTGAGTACTTGGGAAAATGAAGATTCATTTTTATAGCCAAGAAGAATTCCAATTTCTTTTTGACTACCCGCAACACCATTACCTATCAGCCACTTAACCACTACCTTAATTCTTTGATACACATTCATATATAACAATTCTTTATATATTTAGAACAAATAATATAAATAATATTTGGATTAAATATAAAGACTCTTTATATTTGCACCTGTAATCATTAATACACTGTCAAAGGTAAAGAAATTAGAACATATATAATAATGTAAGGAGGCAAAAATGGAAAAATTAAACCTACAAGGTCATGAGACTGGCGCTCGTTCGTTCAGAGAGATCTACTTCTCCATGGACAACACGCCGCCTAAGAAGGCTTTCATCCAAAAGATAGCCACCATTACCAAACGATCTGAATCGGCCGTCAGATGTTGGGTAGCGGGAGTCTACCAACCGGACGCATTAGCCCAAGAAGTGATAGAAAGAGAACTTGGCATCCCTGCCAGCGAGTTATTCCCAAAGGAGGATAAGGTATGTGCGCAATAGAATTCTATACCACCCCCTCCGGCGAAGTAACTATCAAAGAGCAGGGACAGCCGGAACGCCAGTTGAAAGAGTCCGATACGGATTTCATTCAAAGTTTCCTTGAGATTTTGGAAGAGTTCTATCCGGAGGCTTATGCGGCACTCCGCAAGTATTACGCCCGTTACGACGGGAATAAATGCTACCGGGATTTCTTGGCTGTACGTAGGTTTATCAAATGCAACTTCGGGCTGTACGATAACATGATAGACGTGGATGAGAACTGGAATTTCAAATTCGAGTTTGTCGGCTGCCCTCTACGAGGAGAATGTGACGGGTTTAAGAAAATCTGTGAACCGAAGTTCAACAGTACATTATCAGACAGCCAGCTTCGGGTGATGGAGCTTTGCTACTATGGCAAGAAAGACGAAGAGATCGCGGAAACGCTTTTCATCTCGTCCCACACCGTAAAGAACCACCGGAAGAACGTTTTCCGGAAACTCTCAATACACTCCATGGCGGAGTTCATGCGATATGCGAACGAAAAGAATCTATTTAAGGGCGAATAATCATGCCAACCGAAAACACCTATCAAAGCATACCTTCTTTACGAAAGATCGAGATCGAATACCTTGCTTGGCAAATCACAAGGATGCAAGCGGGTATCCGGGAATTTATCGGGCAAAAGGAAGCGCACCTCCGTTTCGGGAGGCAGAACGTGGAAAGATGGGTCTCGGAAGGTAGGCTACAACGTTACAAGCGACCGGGCAAAATCGAGTACAGGCTGGAAAACCTGTATAAGTGCGCCCTGGATCCATACGACTATTAAATGAATCATTAACATAGCAAGGCACCTTGGCAAGGCGTTGCAAAAGGAAGTTTACGATACCCATCCAACTCGCTATTTCACGGACGGTAAACCGCATTGCTAATAAATCATTGACGTATGAAAACAGATTACTGGAAACTCGCCCAAGCGGTGAGGTGGGGATTTTACATCCTTTTCGGAACGCTCGCCATACTTGGAATCGTGGCTATTTGCCTAGGACATTTCCTGCATATCATCACGACGTCCGGATGTGCGGCAATGGCTTACATGATAGCTAAACATTGGTAACTAACATTTAAAAACATAACATCATGTCGAATCTAATTCAGATCAAAGTAGCTGAGTTGAATCAGCTAAACCCGCTCATGATAGCGGAAGATAACAGGGTAGAACAAAAGTTCATCCAAATGTATAACGCGATCTGGGGTACCGCCCAAGGAGCGCAAATCTACGAGAAAGAGAAATTCAACTTCCGGAAGATCTTACAAGACAAGCCGGAACTGCAAAGATGCACACCGTTATCCCTCTATGGATGCTTTTTGGATATAGCGGTCAACGGCCTGTCACTTGACCCAACAGGACGGCCGCACTATTATATTCTTCCCCGTAGCACGAAGACCGGTTATAAGGATAACAACGGTAGCGATATTTACGAACTACGTGCTTATCTCTCCATCACCGGATATGGCGAGTTAGTCATGCGACAACGTGCCGGACAAGTCCGTTACGTGGATAATCCCGTGGTTTGCTATGAGGGCGATACCTTCTCCCCCGGGTTGATCGACGGCGTAAAGACCGTGACCTACCAAGCGGCGTGCCCCCGAAAGTCCAACAAGGTGATAGGTGGTTTCTTACGTATCGTACGCTCCGACGGTACCGTGGACTGGCACTGGATGATGGAAGGCGATATCAAGCGATTGGAAGCGTACAGCTTTAAGAACAACCAGAAATGGAACCCGCAAACCCGGCAGAAAGAAGGGAAGGCCAATGCCCTTTATACCTCTAGCGAAGGAGGTATTGATCCGGGATTCTTGGAAAGCAAGCTTATCAAGCACGCTTTCGACGGATATCCCAAGGTACGCACGGGACAGTTCTCCTCATTCGAGACACAGGAGGAACCGCAAGAGATCGACTACGGACTGGAAGAAACAACCGTTATCCAGCCCAATCAAGCCGGACAGCAACCGCAAGCCCTCCAGCCCCAATCGGAAAATCCCTTACAAGGATTCGGAGAGCAACCGCAAGCGGAACCGGTACCCGTATCTGGTATAACAGCCCAAATATCACAAGAAGATGAAGAAGCCGGATTTTAAGAGTTCAATATCAACATTCAAAATTTTATCGACATGGATACACAGAATAACAATTTACCTTTCAAGGCTAACGAGGTCATTAGCATCTTACAGACAGCCCCGGATATTCTCGCCCGCAATGAGGCGTCGGTCTCAGCTTGCACGAACGCAGGGAAAACCCTCTTGGACACGATTGAGGGAAATGGAGGTATCGGCACGGACGAGATCGACACTGCGGTACAAGAATACCTTGCGAAGTCAAAGAAGACCGTAGAGAACATGAACAACCGCCGGAAGCCGTTAACCCAAATGCTAACGGCCATATCCAAACGTTTCACGACACTAGAGGGTTCCATAGACGCCAAATCCAAGGGAACCATCCCTTATCTGCTACAGATGGAGCGTAACAAATACGCCGCCAAGAAGCTGGAAGAGCAAAAACGCCGTGAGGAAGAGGCCCGGCAAAGACAATTGGCGGAGAACGAGAAAGCCCAATACAGGGCCGACATAACGGTCTTGCTCGATACCACGTACGCCACCTACGTCGAGAAGCATATCAACGCCTTGAACGGGATTTTCAATCGTGCCTCCCTAGCCACGTATGGGGACGTATGCCGGCAGATCACGCAAACAAGCACCGGTTTCTCATGGACGGATTTCGTGAAAAACGTCGTGGATAACAAACAGACATTCTATATGGACGGTGAGACCCGCAAAGCGATCAAGAACGAGATAGCCATCCTAAAGAAAAAAGAATACTCCGATCGATACGCTTTCGAGATCGAGGGACTGAAACAATCCTTGGTCGACCGCCTCCCATCCCTCCGGAAACAGCTGGAGGAGCAAGAGGAAATTCGCAAGACCAACGCAATCGAGACGGCACGGCTGGAGGAGGAGCGCAAACGGAAAGAGGCGGAAGAACGTCAAAAGGCCGAACTGGAACGCAAGCGCAGGGAAGAGGAGGCGAGAGCCAAGGCGGAGGCAGAGAAAGCCACCGCGGAAGTACAGGCAGCCTTCGATTTCAGCGCCGCCAGTATGTCTCCTACCCCTACCAAGGCGAAGATCAAGAAAAAGATCCAAGTCACCAATCCACAAGGATTCATGCAGGTATACCAGATGTGGTTCATGCGTGAGGGTATCAACATGAGCATGGAGGATCTTGAGAAGATCCATAAGAAGATGATCTCCTATTGCGAGAAAACAGCCAATAAGGACGGTGAGCGAATCCAGTCCGCTTTCGTGAGATATGTCGATGACGTAATAGCCAAATGATATGAGAAAGCTATATCTGTCCTCATGGATAAACTTCGGGAAATACAGGCGTACACCGAGTAACCTAAAAAAGATCCTCGATACGGAAGAGGGCCGCAAATGGTTCCGGTGGCTGATGGATAACACTTACGATTTTGAATTTGACTTCGCGGTCATTGAATACTTAAAACTCAAGGAAGAAGATGCAAGATACGTATTACCAACGGTCTGAGGTCAGCAACTCAGACCTGACAGAACTAAAGAACCTCCTCTATCCCCGTACGCAATACGGGGATAAGGAGAAGGCGTTCAAGTTCGGGAGTCTGGTGGATGCGATGCTGACAGAACCCGAACGGGTAAGATATGACAAACATATGGTAGATGACGTATTGTATTCCGGCGAAGATTGGGAACTGGCACAAGCCATGATCAAGTCACTCCGTATGGAAGCCCGCCGGGATCCGCTCATTAAATATGCATTGGAACAATCCGATAAACAGAAATTTATGATAAACAAAAATCAAAAATTCCAATACGGCAATTTTGAATATACACTTGACACTCGTTGCAAATGGGATTTCTGGTTTTCAGCAATGGGGTTTGGAGGAGATTTAAAAACAACTTTTGCTTCTTCTCAAAAACAATTTAATGAAGCCATAGATTTTTTCGACTGGGATCGCTCAAGAGCGTGGTATATGGACATTGCTGGGAGTAAACAAGATTTTATTGTTGCAATAAGCAAAAAGAATCAACAAATTTTCAAAGCCACAATAAAAAAAGATGACACTTTATATAAACGTGGCAAAGAAAAGTACGAAGAGCTAGCCTTTAAATGGTGGATGCTAATAAGCTAATAGTATGAAGAGTCTAATTTTAATCCTAATCGGCTGGCTAAAGTACAGGCTGGCAAAGAAATGCCCTATATGCGGAGCTCCCGTACTCGTAAAGAAATTACAGACGCATACGGGAGATACATTCAACGTATATCATTGCGGCAAGTGTGGCAACGATTATATCTTAAAATAAAAATCATGAATCTCAATATCACACCGACAGACAAGATATCCGAGGAACTGGCCGCCATAGATGCCTTCCTGAACATTACCATGAGCGAGGAGGTACAGGAAGCCGTCCTGCGAGGGAACGACCTCGCCGTCTATATCGCCCGAACCGGGAAGCTGCTGGCCGATGCCAAATATCACCTGAACGGGAAAAAGAAATCGGAAGTATTCGACACATTACGGGAAACCGCTTCACGGGCCGGAGCGACCTCAAAGGCCATAAACGCTATCATCGACAGCCTGTGCAAGGATGAGCAATACCTAGTCGACTGGTGTGATAGATTGAACCGTACCGCGACCCACCAATTGGAATGGTGTCGCACGATAATTAGCAAGGCGAAAGCTGAAATGGCCTTAGCGCCTCAGAGTTATAACAATCCTAAATTTTAAAAGAGCATGGAAGAATTAGTAAAAGAGCAACCCGTGTACGAGATCCAGAAAGTGAAGATCAAGAACAACCAGCTCACGGCGGAGTATACGGAAAAGTTCGTGGAAGCGAACTACAAGAACAACATCCTAAAGGAATCGGAGCAGTTTATCCACCCCGATCTACTGTACGCGTTGAACCGGCTTAAGCCACACGTAGTGAAAATCTGTGAGATGCACGAGGCTACATTGGTCAATGTCGCCAATCCCTCCGACGATGACTTGAACGAGAAGCTAAAGAATATCATCGTCACCGGATACAGTAAAGGCGGTAATGATGAATCAGCCGGCGTATCAATCCAAGCGCAAAAGCTCCTGAAAAGCGGACAGATCCTTAACCTCTCCGTCCCGTTCACCAAATATGAGGACGAGTCCGGCGACGGGTACCTTTACGGAGCCGAGTTGAAAGAGGCCATCGGTAGATGTAGCTACGAGGTGGACGCTTATCTGTTCGAAGGTAAATATGGCATCAAGCAAGAATCCTTCGATTTCGATACCCCGGAGGAATCGGATATCACGGGCGAGAAGGAAGAGAAGCCTAAGAAACGGGGACGGAAGAAAAAAGAGCAGATCAAGGAGATCGCCGAGGAGGTGAAAGCCTTCGACGAGTTCGCCTAACTAATAATAAAAACAACCGTTATGCAAATCACTTTACAAAACACGGAAAAGGGACAATGCTATGCGGTAAGGTTTGACAGGTACCGCCAGCAGGTCGTTGACAAGCTAAAGACAGCCGTCAGCGTCCGCTGGTGGGACAAGTCTACCGGAGCGTGGATGATCCCGGCCAACAATAAGTGCAAGGCGGAGCTAGACCAGCTCACCTATTACGTGAGGCACTTCGAACCCGTCAACTGGGGAGGGAACGAGTCTAAAACCGACGAGGACATAGCCTATCAAATACCGGACATGCCCGAGTTGGACGAGGATCATGGCCTAAAGATACAACCTTACCCCTATCAACTGCAAGGAATCGCACGAGGCTTACAACTAAAACGGTTTATCAATGGGGACGACATGGGACTTGGCAAACAACAACCAATCAGTAGTTACGTGGCTACTCCAAACAGTTTTAGGAGGATTGGAGAGTTACAAATTGGGGACGAGATATTCGGCAGGGACGGAAATGTATATACCGTAAGTGGCGTGTACCCGCAAAAAGAACGCCGCGTGTTCAAAGTGACGTTCTCTGATGGCGTATCCTGTGAATGCGGCCCAGAGCATCTATGGTGTGTCCGGGATGTCAACCGTAGAAGAAAGGGGAAAGGATGGATCACCAAGACAACACAGGAGATCATGGATTCCGGCGTGACCTACAACCTAAAAGGTTTTGGCCATAACCATACAAGACGGAAATGGGAAATCCCAATGTGTGAACCTGTGAAGTACAAGGAGAGATTATACATCATTCATCCTTACATCATGGGGGTGCTTTTGGGAGACGGCCACCTTTGCAATGGCAACGGGCGCCTGTCTTTCTCTACACCGGACATGGATGCGGCTATTGCCGACAGGGTAAGAAAACTTTTACCCAGCGACATGCTGTTGGTACGGGACGATTACGCCACATGCCCGCGATACAGCATCACAAAGAATCCGACAGTCCACGAAAATCGATTTTACCAAGAGATCAAACGACTCAAAGCTGACAAACCGAGTGTAGAGAAATTCATACCATACGAATACATGCACGGATCGGTAGAGCAACGCATCAACCTCTTACGCGGTTTGATGGATACGGATGGATCAGGAAAGAGAAACAGGATCACCTACAGCACCCTTTCCTATGGCATGGCGCGTGACATTGCCCTTTTGGTACGTTCCCTAGGAGGACAGGCGATCATACGCAGATACGATAGGCAAAACGAGGGTAAAGGCGTGGAATTTCAAGTAAACGTGAGGATCAAGGTTTGCCCATTCTATCTTGAACGGAAAGCCGCCGAATGGGACATCAAAAAAACAAACTATTGTTCACGGTATATCTCGTCTATCGAATATATTAGAGAGGAAGATTCCGTATGTATAAGCGTAACCGCTCCGGATCATTTGTATCTGACAAATAATTATATTGTAACGCACAATACACTTGAGAGTATCGCCACAATCAACAAGGCCGGCGCTTTCCCCTGTCTCGTAATCTGCCCCAATACGGTCAAGATCAACTGGCAACGTGAATGGCACAAGTTCACGGACAAGAAAGCCATGGTATTGACCGATTCGGTACGAACCTCATGGCCATTCTTCTGGCAAACGGGCATGAACCATGTGTTCATCGTGAACTACGAGAGCCTACGGAAGTATTTCGTACGCCGAATCAACAAATCGGAGAAATGGACGCTGAAAGACGTAGAGTTCCATAATACGATCAAGTTGTTCAAGAGCGTGATCATTGACGAATCCCATAAGGTAAAATCAACGGCTACCCAACAAAGCAAGTTTTGCAAAGGTATCACCGCCGGGAAAGAGTGGATCATCCTGTTGACCGGTACCCCTGTCGTAAACAAGCCCAACGACCTTATATGCCAACTCGCTATCATGGACCGGATGAACGATCTCGGAGGCTGGAAATATTTCACGAACCGCTATTGCTCCGGGCCGCACGGGGCCTCGAACTTGAAAGAGCTCAATTTCATGCTCTGGAAGCATTGTTTCTTCCGGAGGGAAAAATCCAAGGTACTGACTCAATTACCCGACAAGGTACGGCAGATCGTGACCTGCGAGATCACCAACCGCAAGGAATACCAAGACGCCGAGCGTGACTTGGTGGATTATCTGAGACGATACAAGGAGGCCGACGATGAGAAGGTACAAAAATCGCTGAAAGGCGAGGTCATGGTACGAATCGGCATATTGAAGGACATAACGGCCCGGGGTAAGTTGAGAGAGGTGATCGATTTCGTGAAGGATTTTCGGGAGAACGGAAAGAAGATCATCCTCTTCTGCAACCTGCATGAGATCGTAGACCGGCTCCTACAGGCGTTTGCCTCGGCGGTGTGTGTCACCGGACGGCAAGATATGCAACAAAAGCAAGCGGCCATAGACGCTTTCCAACGGAATCCCAAGACGGACGTCATCATCTGCTCCATCAAGGCTGCTGCGGCGGGTATCACGTTGACAGCGTCAAGCAATGTCGCTTTTATCGAGCTACCGTGGACATACGCAGATTGCGACCAAGCCGAGAGCCGGGCGCATCGTATCGGTCAAAAGGACTCAGTGAATTGCTATTACCTGCTTGGCCGCAAGACCATCGACCAGAAGCTCTACAGGATCATCGAGGAGAAAAAGCATATAAGCAACGCCGTGCTTGGAGCGGAGGACAATATACAAACAAACATCGTCGATATGATGGCCCGGATATTCGACGAGACCGAGGAGGAGGAATAATCATGGCAGAGGAATACATAGGGATCAACCGCTTGAAAGAACGGGAGGACGCTAATAAATATCCACGAAGGAAATGCGTAAGATGTATCCGTTATCCATGCTTCTCCGGACAAGGAATAGGTACGCACGCCATTAATCTCGCCGCTTATGGATGTAAGGATTATAAAAGTCAAACAAGATTAAAGAATATGTCGCACAATGTAAACAAAGGAGGTTCAGATGCTTAAAATATCATTGTTAATAATCGGAATGATCTCGCTAATATTCATTCTCACGTCTGGAATATCGATCCAGTTCAAGCCATTCCATATATCCCTAGCTTATCCATACTTTGGAACAGGGATGGTATTGATAGCCATTGGTTTCGCCTTGTGCTTCGGCTCGGCTTACTATCATGGAATATCAAATCATGAGTTTAAAGATGGTTTCAGTAAAGGATTCAACGCTGGTATTGAATACATTATCGATTGGGCTAAGAATAAAAAAGAAGGCTAAAGATAACATTTTTATAGCGAGAGATAAAGACTAACAAAGAGAATAAATAAAAAGGCAGCGCCTCACAGCGCCACCCCATTACAGCATGCAACAAATATATCAAATAAAGACAACTATGGCAAGTGAGGCATTGAATAAATATATTGAGAAACGTTACGACAGGTGGCTGGATTACGCTAAGTATCACTGCTCACTTGCCGGAATGAGTAGTGAAGCTATTGACGTATTGAACGAGGTAATGTGTATGCTACTTCAAAAGCCTCTGGAACACCTCTCCCGGCTTATGGAAGCCAAGCAAGGTAAATATACCGAACTTGACTGGTATATCCTGCAAATGATAAAGCTGAACGTTACCTCGGATACGTCTCCCTACCGGCATAAATACAAGCCTATCCCGGTAGATGAGAATGTGGATTGGCGAAGGCTGAACATTATTGATGAGCCCGATGATAGTATTGACCGTACCGAGTATATCCGGGAACATATGCAGGATATCCGGGATATGGTCGATCAATTAGGCTTATCCGAAAAAGCCAAACGCATTTTTGCTTGGAAATTTTTTGCAGGAGAATCTTTTGCCGATTGGCCGGGACCGGAAAACAGGAAAGAGTTGTACGAAACCTACAAAAGTGTTTTCAATGCGGTGATGGATAAGAAGGAAGGGAGGTTGCTATTGTAAAAAGAGGCATCCAGATAGTGATATCCGGATGCCCTACTTAATTATAAAATAGCTTAAATCTTTTACAATTTAAAAATTGCCTATATAAAGAAAAACAATAGAATATATCAAGCCAAATACACTAAAAATCATCAATATACCCAATATTATGGTTTGACCAATTTTCTTTTACAGCATTAAAAAGCCGTGTTATCCAAATATCATCTTTAGAAGCTTCTATTCCAACATTACCACAGCTTTCACAAAAGGACTCGAGTCGAAATAGTATATTAGAAAGATTCTCACAACCTATCTCTCGCGAAAGGAATAAATATCCATCAGTAGAAACGCGAATTTGAGTACTAGCTGAATCATCCTCCGAAGCAATCAATTTTCTAAAGTTTTCAATAGTAAACTCCTTCGGATCATTTAAATTAATTCTCATATTATCCATATTTTATATATTCATTATATGGAAACAAAGATAGTCATTTTATCACACACATGCTTAAGCCAGCTATACTATAAAACATGAAAACTGTAAAAAGTTAAACAAACCAACCTTCACAGGCAGAGCAGCTGAAAACCTAAAACACTAAACCAATATCAAACTACGAACTTTCCTTGCGTATTAACCACCTAACGACATAACCAATACCAACTATCAGACATCCCGACAATAGACCTATAGCCCATCCCCCTACCTCGATCTTTATTTTCTCCCAACGGGATAGCTCCCTCTCCACGAGGATCGGAATCTCGACCTTACGATCCACGTAGATCTCTTTCGACGGGAGATATAACGTATCCCTAGGAACCCTCATGTTAGCTATCACGTTACCGAGACTATCCAAGGCGAACATGAGCTCTACGTTCTTGGTGTTGGCCATATCCAACCACCGGAGAACAACCTTGCCGTTCTCATCGCATTCCATCAACGCACGGATGGAGGCGCTATCTACAGGCATGGGGTAAGGTATTAGCTTGTCTATATAGATCGAGTCTATACGATTCTCGATAGCGACAGGCTGAATCTTGGTTCGACACCCGGACAGGAAGAGGATACCGGCTATCGCCAGCATCCCACAAATCATTCCCGTTCTCATAATAAATTCCACCCCGCAATAACATCCGACATATCCGCTTCTCTCCCATTCTCAAAACGGCTCATCCCTGCCACGATCCGGATCATCTGTTCTCGGTCGTTGATGTTTATCGGATCGTCAGCCGGGATTCCAGCGTAGTCAGATACAAATTGAATATACTTTTCCGTATGGTTCTCTTTCGGCGGTGCCCATCTTCCTATCATCTGACGGATAGTCTTTAGATGGTAGTTCCTGCCGTAGTTCGACAGGATCTTGAAGATCGCCCTGTAACCGTATGCCATCGACTTGAATTGTTTAAACTCTCGATCAGAGCTTGTCTTCTCGCCTTGGAAAACATCGCTGTTCCTTCTGATGTTCCCGGGGTTGTTGTTACGTAATCCCCGGGGTAAATTGTTATTTCTCATTTTCCACTCCCCTTATTTATATAATCAACAACCGCTTTAGCTATCTCCTCCGGATCAGTCCGGTGCTTGGCGATCTCTCCGGCAAGCATCAACACTTGCTGGTAATCGCTTCTTACCTTGTCCTCGGCTTTCTCGAAGATGCTTTTTACCTCGATACAGCCCAGCCCTATCGCACCGATCAATGTTATGACAGGGAAGATCGGGATATGATAGCCGTAGTAGCCATCAAGGTACCAAACACCTCCCATCTGCATGCAGTCAACTACAGTCAACGCTATGAGCAGGTTGTAATACCTCGCCAACTTGTCAACCGTCCGCTTGAAACCGTAGCTCGATCTCACCTCCCCCCTTCGCTTTGCCTTCCTCACGCCGCTCCACAGATCAGCGCCTACGACCATGAACACCAGCATGTACAGCCCGAAGACTATCCACGCAACGATAAAAACCTCCTCAAATCCTTTCATCTCGTTTTCTTTTAATATATACGGGGACTTTTATTTGCCCGCCCCCGATAAAGGCTTATAATATTTTCTATCTGTTCTCCAACTCTTCCACCCTCTTCTCAAGTGCCTTGACCTTGGCGTGAAGCTCCTTGATTCCGTTGATCCCGAAGGCGGTCAACATCTGGATATAATCCACGCCGTAATAGGAATCCCCGTTATCCGGTGTTATGAGTTGTACCGCCTCCGGAAGAACCTCTCGGACGGCTTGCGCCGACACGCCGATGCGAGGGATCTTGTCCTCGTCCTCCTTCATCGTGTAGTAGAAGGCGGATATACCCTCCAGCTTATCCAGCACGTCCGGGATATCGAAGAAGACGCTCTTCAGGCGGATGTCCGAGGAGGTCAAGCCTTGGTAATTGGTGATATACACATGGGCCGTGCTCGCGGCGTCCTTGTTGATATACAGGTTGGCTATATTCCCGGGACTGTTCCAACCATAGATACCGTTACCGTTATCGATCCGTACCCCCAGAAACGGATATCTCCCGCCCGGGGCGTTAAACACGACCCCCGTGCCCTCCCTGTACAACACTTTCTCTACCCCCATGTCGTAAAAATAGGGACCGAATCCCTCGAAGAACACACCGCCCCACGAGCTACGGTTTCCGAACTTCCCGGCGAACTGCGTGGTCTTCCCGATAGTCAACATTTGCGGAAAGGTGATTTGTGTACGATCCGAGACGGACGTATCCACGGCCAGTGACCCGTTCGTGATGGTGAAGTTTCCGATCCTTGCCAAGTTCGCGAAGATCTCCTCCACGTCAATCTCCGAGGCAGCTATCTTCCGTGCCATCAGCAAATCGGTCGCCACGCTGGAGAAGTTCGCCCCGAAGGTGTCCCAATAGGCGGTATTGGTCGGATGTTTCCCCTTGAAGGTAGGCTCGTTATCATCCACCTTCGCCACATAATACGTGCGGGTGCCATCGCTATTCTTGATCGATACGATATCGGTAATCTTGGAGCTGGCGTTATAGGTAGCGCTTGAGTCGTAATCGCCACGGTAGGTGCAGCGGGGGCCACGATCGCCACGGGGACCGGGATCGCCGTCTTTCCCGTCCTCGCCATCCGTGCCGTCTATCCCGTCCTTTCCCGGTTTGCCTTCCTCTCCCTTGATCTTGGATACGCTCCACGCGCTCCATACCCCGTTTCTCTTGGTGCTGGTGGCCATCCAGACCGTGTCCGTGGACTGGGTGTCGCTCCATTGCTTGTTCGTATTAGGATGACCGTTCGGGGCTGACGGGCTCGCTACGGATGAGAACTCCACGTCGAAATCGGCCGTATCCGTCATCTGCCTCGGGGACATCCATGCCGTTTGCTGGGGTTCCTTCCCGTCCGACGAGAAGATCCGGGTGGAGGCCCACAGTATCGCCTCGCCGGACGGTATCCCGTCGCTCCATCCCTCCGTGGTCGGCAACGGGGAGGCGTACGAGCCGCCAACAGGCGTATCGGGCGTGGCGTTCGTGCGGATGAACACCGTGCTCTTGAAGCTGTTCGAGCCTTTCGATACCAATGGCTTCCAGAACCTCGTGTTCGTGGGATCGGTACCGGGCGTGGTCTGGGATATACACTTATACACGTTACCTCCATAGGAGACCTTGTCGCCGGGGTAATAAACGAGCTTGTCGGAGTAAGCGCCCCGGTCCACCTCCGGATAATCGATCTCGCCGGAGGGCGATTGGTAGATACTGCCTTTAAGCACGAGGCCGGCTAGCTGGTCGTAAGAGAGGAAGGCGTTATTATCTCCGATCCGGAACGCCTTGGAGAGCATGTCCCAGTATTGCGTGCCGTCCGTGTTGATGATCTTGTTCAGCCGCATCCAGCCCGGGCCGATCTCGCTGAAGCCGTAAAGCGTGGAGAAACTGCGCTGGCCGTCCACCTCTGTACTCAAGGCCCCGCAAAGGAGATTGTAATACGAGCCGTCGTCCAAGTCCCTCGGCTCCTTGCTCAACAAGAACGTGCCCGACGATCCCGAAGTGGCGCAGCGGGCGTATAGATACATGGCCTCCGTATCATCCCCCAGATAGGGAGACGTATAGGCCGCCATGTTCCAGTATTTGTACTCGGTCACCTTGTGGGAGGGGGCGAGCGAGTCTATCCCCAATGTCATGTGCTGCAAGATCCCGGAGGGGGTGGTAAGCGTACGTCTCTGCCCGTCATACGTGAAGGCATGATCCACCTCGGTGACCGCCTGCCCGTCCGCCGTGGGAATACGGTTGACGAAACGGAACTGCAACGACTCATGCCCCACCAGTACCGACATGGTGCGGAGCCATGACATCGCCTGCCCCTTGCCGTAATCCTTGAACGCTTTCTCCAGCATCCCCTGCATCTCCACCGCGTCACGCCAACGGCGAAGGGTGAACGATACGGACTGCTTGTGCCGGGTCTCGTTCGTCACCTCCTCGCTCTCCAGCTTGCCCAGCTCATCGGACAGGAAACCGCCTACCGGCGTGTTGGATAGCTCAAGCTCCGGGCTGTGGGGCCTATTGATGTAATCCCTCACCCCGGTGATCCGGATCAGGATGCCGTCCGGCTGGAATTGCGGGTCGCTGAAATTGACATAACCGCCGGGTACCAGCTTGGCGCCGATCGCCAACCAATTCTTCTTGGCCCATATGCCGTCCAGCTCTCCGCTGAACGTGAATTGCCGCTCCTCACGCTCGTAGAGGTAACGAACAGCCTCCCGGAACATGTCCCAGCTCGCCCCGGTCTTGGTGGCGTTGTCGCATACGTAGGCTGTGGGAAGGGATATGTTAAAGACGGCGTACTTGTCTCCCACCTCCGGATACAGGGACGAGTTGGGAAGATCCATGCCGTCCTGCTCAGCCGGTACGATCTCGAACTTACGACCGTCATGTATGTACTTTACGTCGAACTCACGGCCCGCCAGACGGCCTGTCTGGAAAATAACCGTCATGGTCTGACCGGCGATTAGGCAATCCTCGAAATTGAGGTTGGCGGGAACCGATGAGTCATAGAAGTTGTAGAACGTGACATCGTTCCCGTCCGTGTCCTCGCCCGGCTCCGTGTCGGTCTCGCTCACCGTGCCGACCCTGGATGGATATATATCGCTGGCATCGTAGCTGTCCTCATTATAAGAGGAAAGGGGCCTGTCCGCACGAGTGACATACATCCCGTCCTTGTCGGTCTTGTAGCGTCTGCCTTGATAGGAAAGCTCCTGCGACTTGGGGAGCAGCAAGGTCTGGCTGCCATAGGCCGAGTAATCGATATTCCGCTCACCGCCTTGCACGTACAATATCTCCACGGGGAGGTTGTCGCCTTGGTTCGCACGACCTACACCCGGAAGGAAACCGTTTCCCTTGCCATAGCTGAGAGCGACCGGGGCATCCTTGAAGTACTCCACCTTGCGCAAGTGAACTGTCTTTCCGACGATCTCGAACTCCGTGTCGAACTCCTCGGCCAAACGCCCCAATACAGCCCAGCATTTCTCATGGTTGAACGACAACAGTTTCTCCGGGGCCTCGATCACCGTGCCGACCGTCCAGCCGGAATCATAGAGATTGAGGTTGTCCACCAGCAGCTCCACGAACATCCTCGGCGTGGCCGTCATGACGAACTTGAGCTTGTACGGCTTGTCGGACAACAGCTTGTACTTATATTTTTTCAGGATCTCCTCGTTGCCGCCGAAGGTGACGGTATAGTCGAATACCCTCGTGCCCTCCTTCTTGAAATCCGAAGGGTACCACAGCGTGTACCTTTCCCCCTGGTACTCGATATACGTCCCGGTGGGCAGCTCCACGTGATCCACTAGGGAGTAACGCAGCTCCACCTTCTTCGCTTGCGCTATCGCCCGGTAACGATAGCTGTCATCGTCCACCGGGATGTCAAGCAATACCTCGCCCGTCTTATCATAGATACGCATCTCGAACGGTATTTAAAGGGTGTTCGAGACGCTTTCGGGCATACCCAGCAAGGCACGTACCCTCGCCTTGCAGTCGTTACGGTAACGTTCCAGACAGGCGAACTCGGCCTCAAACTCGGCCTTTCTCTCATTATCCGAGCTCAATTTATTCAGCGTTATCGCCTCTACCCGATCGGCGGAATACTCTCTCCGGATCAATCCGGACACGAGACTGTCATAACTTGCGGAAGTAGCCTCGACCAGCGTGCCGCCATCCTCGCACGTGCCGGTATAGGCGTAAGCCGTGCAAGGCTCCGGTTCCGGTTCGCCCCCGTGGCCCTCCGGAACGTGGTTCTCCAAGACCTCCTCGTTCAGGTATAGCAGGTAATGGTTGTCATCGTATTTTACGAATGTCTTTCTCTCCGTGTAAATCGCTCTTGTCTCCATATATTTAAATGTTTTTTAGCCGACCCGGAAGGATCGGCCAAGAGCGATCCCAACGGGTCAAGTGAACCTGAAAAATTTCTTACCGAACTTGTTAGTGAGCACCTTTATCACGGTATCCACCGGCAAGTCCTCGTGAGAGAAGTCCGTGAGCGCCTGATCAATCAAGACGGCGGAACCGGTGAAAGCGTAACGCTCCTCGCCTTTCCATCGGAAACGTATGGCGAGGCACTTCTTTGGCGTGCCGTCCTCGTTTTTCTCGATCTTGCTATCCTCGATTTTATAATCAATCAACTCTATGAGTTTATCATCCTCCAGCCCTCGTTTATCCTCCGGTATCCGGGTATCATAAAGTATATCCTCGAATCTCATTTTCCGGTCGGCCGGGAGATCCTCCCACGGACTTTTTTTATTCCTTATCACCTGTCCCAGTCTTTTCCTTGGTGTTTCCATTCCTAATTTATTTAATAGATTACTCGTATCAGCGTGTTGGATGAAGCCTATACGGGAAGAGGCCCTCTTCCTTATCTCCTCGTCCGGCAAACCCTTCTTTCTCAATCTAGCTATCTGGCGGCAGAGAGCCACCTTGTTACGTTTCCGGACACGGACGTGATCCGGGAAATGCACGTATCCCCCCGTATCGACACCGTCCGTCACGTGCCCGATCTTCCATCTCGGGTTAAGACCGATCCTAAGCTCGTTAGCGTAATAAAGACCGATCCACTCGATGACAAGGTGCAAAAATACGGTGTCCTCATGCAGTATCAAGACATCATCGGCGAGACGGTAACAGAAGTCCAGACGGTTCAGATATCCCTTGAACCTGTCCGAGAGATATTGAATCCCTTTGGATAACTCCTCATAATCATGTTCTGTTTTGGCCGTTGCGATACTTTCCTCGATATACCTTTTCGTGTAGTACTCAACCAAAGCCGGGCATTCCCCGACATGGAAGCACCGCTTCAAATCGTGATCGAAAAGATAAAGATAGACAAGCGAGAAGAACTGCGCCAGCTTCGTGCCGGGAAACATACCGGTATCCCCCTCGACGCTGTCAATGATCTCATCAAACCTTTGCAATAAATGATTATCCTTGATACGTGTTCTGAGCTGGCTTTTCAGTACCGGGTGATTGACAGTCGGATAGAAGTGGTGGATATCGCACAGGAGATAGTCGGTGGTACGTTCCGGATATTTTCTCAAGACCTTCCGGATCATCCTCATGTAGGCGTGGGGACCGCGTCCTTTCACCCCTCCGTAGGTATACGCGGAAAAGGATCTCGTAAAATAATCCTCCACCTCATTGAGCATCGCCCAGTGCTGGACATGATCCGGAAAAGGGAGCATCCCGATAAGACGTTTTTTCGGCTCATGGACGGTCATGAAACGATACGGGGAGGTTACGAACGTCCCGTTTTCAAAAGAGTATAGGAGATCGGAAAGGTTCTTTTCCAAGTCCGCCTCGAACTTTGTTATGGCCTTTTTGCCATGCTTGTTCTTGCTGGCATGATCAAAAGCCTTGTAATAGTTTTCTTTCCGGGCTATATCTCCGGAAAAGTCACCTTTTCTCCTCATGGTGTCCCAAGTGTCTTTTAGTGTCCAGTGTCTGCAATCGCCATCAGGTCATGAGCCGTCGGTTTATCAACCTACCGGGACTATACCCTTAGCCTTGATTTTTTGTCCAGTGACAGGGTCTCTCCTCCACTTTTTCTTACTGAATAAATCAGCGGCGTATCCTAGGGGCGACGACCAGTTCACGTTAGCGTTCGAGACCGCATTGTTACCATTGAGGTACGCTAAGCCAGCATTAGCACCGTTGTTCGCATTACCACGACGGAACGGACAGCGAAGGCCGGAACAGGACGTCAGAGAAGACAACCCGCCCAATCAATAGGCGGCACAAATGTAATATTTAATTTTTCAAGTGCGACCGCCTTACGGCGGGAAAAATAAAACAGGAACGGAAACAACATGTCAAAGAACTAAGATGCGGCACTCCGTGCCTTGGGTGCCCGGGCGCTTCGCACCCTAATGGACACGATGGACACCCGGACACAAGGGACACGGCGGACGCTAGTACTGCACGGGCACGGGGCTCACGTCCTCTGCAAAATAGCAGAGGGGCGACGACCAGTACACGTAAGCGTACGAGACCGCAAGGTTACCAATGAGGCACGCTAAGCCAGCATTAGCACCGATGTCCGCATAACCACGACGGAACGGACAGCGAAGGCCGGAAATAGCGTTGTCGTTATACCAACCGTCGCAATAATAGGTACTGGAGCTGCCGGAGGCGACAGTCGGGGCGGAGCATAGATTCTGCATACTGAGCTCAGTGATATATTTCCAGCCACTGGGATCGTTCTTAGGAACCTTCGCGGCCTTTATCAGACCCTCAATCGAGTTGATGTTGAAAGCCGAGTAAAGGGACGGGGCGACATAATAATCTCCGCTACCGTCGGACAGCTTGTTTATCAAAGCGCCACGCTCGATCAGACCGATATGCCCGTAGAAGTTCTTCAAGCCTAGGAAGCAAGGGACGTGCGCTTGGTGAACGGTACCACCGTCCGAGCCCTTCACGGCGTAGTCGCTCACGCCGACTGAGTCCCCCAACTCGATCCCTACGCTCGTCGGAATAATCGGATAACCACCGTTATGGCTCGACCAAGGATCCCAAGACCACTCGGTAACACCTTTACCGGTACCGCCCTGATATAGGCCATTAGAGTCCTTTACCGGGTTCAACGCAGACTGGCAATCACGGGTACCCATGATAAGGCGGTAGAGATAACCGACGACGCTGTTTGCGACGAACCAGCCGGATTCCCAGCCCTCACCCTTCTTGCGGGCGGCCGTGCCGAAAGCCGCGGCGTTCATGTTCGTGGCAACCATGCCTAGCTGCGTGTTGTGCTTCCCGTCCCTCGTTGCGTCGTTGTTCCCGCCACGATAACGGGGATCGTCGCTGACGACGGAGACCAACGTGCCGCTCGTACGATCCATGACGCCAGCTCCCAAGGCCGAGGTACCCCCAGCCGGGATATAATAGTTCAAATGACCCTCGATCGGGGTCGGGCTCACGGCCTCGTAATAATAGGTGGAGTCTACCCACCAAGAGTAGTAGTGGGCGTTCCAGCACCACAGGTAATCGCCCATCGTGCCGTCCAAGGTGGCGGGACTGCCGTCGGCGAAACGATGGTGGTTCGTCGGGTCAAGCTTACGCCGGCTACGGTCAACGGACACGAGGTAGCAACCCAGACCGATCACGGAGGGAAGATCCCGCAGGAAATCGATATTACCGTAGGACTCGCCGATTGGCGTGCCCTGACCGCGTTTCCAGCGACGGATAGCGATGTGCTTGTTCACGATCGATACCGCATCGGCGAACGGGATCTTAACCGACTCGCCCGTTTCCTTGGACACTCCCTCGATCAAATACTTGGAGGGCTGGTTCGTGTCGGCCAAGGGCAGCTGGTCGATCGTCTTACCGTTATCGAAGGCCGTGATGATCGCACGTACCTTCTCCTCCTCTGCTGTTGTTAATGACATGATTCTGTATATTAAAATATTAGACAATTATACCTTTCGTATCCGGCTACCGGATAAAAATCTCATCACGCTACCGGCCTTACGAATGACCGGGGCAGTAACCTCAATGACTATCGTTTGGGACAACGAGGTGTTATGCGACGGGATAACGTGGATCGTGGCCGTGCCGGTCTTACGGACAGTCAAGTTTCCACGTGGGTCCACGTACAACGCATCACCGGAATAAAACGCCTGTTGAAATATCACATTAGGTAATACATAAGCTGGAAAAAGACTCACGGCTATCTTCTGGGCGACGGCATTCCCTAACGTTATCCTCTTGACATATTTCAGCTCCATACGGGTAGGGGCAAGAAGCGCTTGACTCATCAACGATTGCTCGGCCGCTTTCATGGAAGCGATCTGCGCATTGCCCTCGGAAATCATCGCCTCAGCCTCGACAGCGGCAGCCAAAGCCTCATCAGATGCTCGACCGGCCAAATCAGCCTGTTTCCCAGCCTCCAACGCTTTAGCGTTAGCCAAACCCGTAGCAGAGATAGCGTTCCTCGTGGCCTCGATAGCCTTATTCGCCTCCGCAAGGGCGGTCTTGGCCGCTTCCGTTGCCTGCGTACCACGGGCGATACATTTCCACCACGCCGTATCAGTCAACGCATGACCCTTGTTCTCTTCCTTCACGGACAGATAACAACTATCATCTGTCACGATAAAATCAAAGCGATCGTATGTCGTGCCGGCCGCATAAGTGCCGGCATCCGTGAAAGCGACCTTTCCTAGTAAAATCTTTGTCATGATCCTGTATCTATTAATTATCCAACATTCAAGTAAAGCTCACCGGTGACATTATCGAACTTAACCAAGTTCGGACTTACCTCGTCGTCAAAGCTCATGTATAATCCCATATCGGTCTCGTCTATGGAGAAGGTAGGATACAGGACACCGCCTTTAGCCAAGACACCCGTGTCAATATATTTCTTCGTGCCCTCGTCCCACTGCCACCAATTACCGTTATCGCCCATCTTAGGGGGATGATCCCCATACTCCTTGGCGCGGTCACCCTGTGTCTTGGCGAAGTTGCCCTGCGTATTGGCGTAAACGGCCTTATCGTTGGCGAGATTCGCCGCAGTGTTGGCGGCTTGCGTCGCCTTCTCTGTGGCCGCTTTCAGGGTCTCCAAGTTTACACGCGCGTTATCGGCGTTCGTGGCCGCCGTGTTCGCCTCCGTGGCGGCGGCGTTAGCGGTGGCGGTGGCCGACCTCGCCTCGTTCGTCGCGGTGATGGCGTTCGCCGTGGCCGTATTGGCCTTAGCCGTGGCCGCCTCGGCGTTCAGCTTGGCGGTGTTGGCGTTGGAGGCCGCCGTATTAGCCGCCTTGGTAGCGGCACGGGCGTTGGAGATCTCCGTGAGCATGTTCTCGTAAGCCGTCTGGATGGTTCCGAGGCTCACCTTCACGCTGGTTTGTATGCCGTCTATGATCTTGCAACCGATCGTGTACAGACCGGTAAGGCTGTCAGCCAGCGTGAGTTCTGATATTTTCTTTTTCTTAATCGGCATATATGTTCAAGTCTATGTAATACTCCCCGTCCTCCGTGACCACCAGTTCCCCGGCCTCGGTAGCCAGCAGGTAATCGATACCATCCATCCGGAACACCGTGAACTCCAGCGTGAGGTTGAATGTCACCACCACACGCCCCCGGAGGCTCTCAAGCTTCCATCCGGATGTCCTCTTGTAGTAGCAGGGGTATTCCTCCACGTTGTAATCCACGTACAGCGAACGCTCGCCCGGCTGGATCAAGGCATCCAACAGAGCGTCGTAACAACTCCATAATGTCGTCATTGAGCCAGCGATGAGACAGCATTTAAGAGTGACTTCCTTGCTATTATACACCACCTTGCCGGCATCGTAAATCTTACCGTCAACGTCCAGTACCGTACGGGACAGGTTAGTCTTCACGGTCGGAGATCTCATGATCTCGTCCCGGCCCTCCGTCACCATCACGCCGTATCGATCCAAGGGTACGCCGTCAAGCTCGTACTCGGAGAGTGGGACGTACCGGCCTCCACCCTCCGGGATCGCCACGGGCGAGGGTCTTACGGGCTGATCCTCGGCGAACCGTAACGTGAGGGCCTCCAACGTGTCCCAATCCTCATATGCCGGGCTCTGGATGAGTCGCAAGCTCCACTCCCTGCCCAGCGAGGGGATACGGAAGAGGTGATACCCGGACTTCGATAGGTGCTCGACGAGAGCGCCGGCGGATCTTCCGTCCACGTCGCGGACGAACGTGATGTTGAGCTCCCGTGGTTTCAAGGTGGGCTTTTCCAAGTCCGGCTCTATGCCGTCCTCGTCCGGCCAGTCGTTCCTATCCGGTTCCACCAGCTCGGGGAACGGGAGAAGGCCGTCGTAACCTCCCTCCGTGATCCATACGCCGAAATCGGTGTAGGCGTCCTTGCCGTCTATGTATAACTCACCCCTCATAATATCACCACGGTATTATCCTTGTTTATCTCAACCTTTCCTCCTATATTCACCAGCAGGATCACGGCGTAGTCGCTCGCCACGACCCTAGCCTTGCCGCCGTGCATGAGGATCACCTTGTGAACACGCTCGTTATCGTCTATCGTTATCACCGCATCCGTATCACCTATCACGGCGATATTGCCGGGATTGGTTACGTCCACGTGGCCGGAGTCAACGTACACCCCGTAGGGCATCACGTGACTGGCCATGCCACGGAACATGTCTAGCGACGGGAAATCATTCTCCGCACAAAACTCACGCCCCTGCGGGCTGAAGAACAGCCACACGAGGCTTCTCCAGTCCGTCACCCCGTTAGAACCACTGCATGCCCCGAGCGAGAGGGCCGATTTGATTATGTCGTTAACCGTCTCCATCATTATCTTGATCTCATTAATATACCCTTGTCGTTAATAGTCTTTATACCGGAGGCCGCCGACTTGGTATTCGCCTCTATCTTCTCGGATAGGGCCTCTATACGTCCGGAGATCTCCGCTACCTTGGCCGTGTTCTCCGACACCTTCCCAGACAGGTCCTTGATCGCCTCCACGTTCTTCCAGCCCCTTGTCTGGAGGTCGTAGATGAAGCGCATCTGGTCGGCTATACCCGTCACTTGCACCAACGTCCTATCTAAAAATATAAGTTGGGTCGACATCTTACCGTCTATGACGTCCGCAGAGTCCTGAGAGATGGAACCAACGCCCTTGGACGAGGCCGTACGCCCGTCGTCCTCCTCTACCGCATTACCGGTATTGAAATATTTGTCGGCCCAACCAAACTTACGGTCGAGGTCGTCGGCCAGCTCCTGCGCCTTCCGATCCAGATAATCCTGTTCCCAGTCGCTGATATAATCGTCGGACCAGAACTCGAGCAGCTTCTCCCGGATCTCTTTCATGGGATCGGACGCGGCGGCCTTGATCGACTCCGTGACCATGTTCCTTATCATCTTCCTCACGAGATCCTTAGCTGATTGGGCCTTGTCTTCCCCAGCTGACCATGCCTCGGCGTAAGCGTTGGCGAAATCGTCGATCGCAGATTTTATGTCACTACCGAAAATGGCGTCCTTGCCGGCCTCCTTGTTATCCGCTATGGTATTATTGATCTCGTCTATCTGGTCCCGCCACTCCTTGATACGGTCATTGTCGGTTTTCTTCTTGTCCTCCTCCTCCTTGATCTGGTTTTGGATAAGCACTTTTTGCTGTTCCAATAGCTTATTCTGCTGGTCGATAAGCTTGGAGGCATCCTTGGAATAGGCTTTCTCGATGGACCTGCCCAGCTTGTCGTACGACTTGTCCAACGTATCGATCTGATCCTGCAAACGCTGGATACGACTCTCGTTCTTCTTGTCATGGATCTTGGCGATAGAGGAGGCAAGGGATGTGACCACCCCGATAGCGGCACCGGCGGACGCACCGATCGGCCCGAACATCGCGCCGGCTTTCGCCCCGTCCATGGCGGAATTGACTGCGTCCATGGCCACATTCAAGCCTTCGGCTATCTCACCGAACGCACCACCAAACGAATCCCCGAGTTTCGAGAAAGTATCAGAGAGGAATTGCCCGGACCGCATGATTTCGCCAAGCCCTTCCTCTATATCGTCAATTGCCTGTCGCAGCTTTTTCGCATCGCTACCAGCCTCAAATACGCCTTTCAGACCTTTGGCGACCTTCTCGTATGCCGGGCGCAACTTGTCTGCGGCTTCCTTGTTCTCCTTGAGCGCGTCCGAGATATCTTTTAGTTTATCGGGTGATTTACTCCACAGTTCAAACGTTTCTTTCGTGATACCGAAATCCTTGCCCTTGCTCTCATCCCAGACACCGCTTTTCAAGAACTCCAAGGCTTCACGCCCCTTCCGGTTGATGGCCTCCAACTCGGAGAGGGTCTTGTCTTTCATGTCACCGAACAACTGGCTGATAGCGGAAGTCGTCTTGCTCGCCTCTATGTCGAGATCAGACAGTTCCCTTTTCATGGCCTCGGAAAGGGACTTACGCTCGCCTTCCGTCGTGGCCTTGGCTATCTTCTCGTTATAAAGAGCCGTGATAGCCTGACGCTTTTCAAAATATGAGCCATATTCTTTCAGGTACTCGTTCATGGCACGTTTCTCTTCCTCCAGTTGTTCCTTATTCACATTAGAGGTCGATCGCTCCCGTTTGACGTATGAGTTCACCAAGGCTGTATGAATCTCCACGGTCTGTTCTTTAGTCAGTTTGCCGCCTTGAGCGTCTTTCCACTCTTTTTCCTTGGTAAGTATGGCGGCGATCTCATTGTCATAGTCTAGGTTTATCTGGGCGATCTTCTTAGCGGAGCCTTCTTTCATCAGGTCGATCTCGGATTGCTGGTTCTGCCGGCGGAGGGATAGGAGTTCGTCTTGAAGCTTTTTTCGCTTTTCTAGTTCCTTTTTATCAATAGGTGTAGCTATTTTCGCCTTTTCCTCCTCTTGTTGGCTACTAGCTAACGCCTCCGCCTTCGTACGAGCCTTCAATCCTTGTACGACTATCTCAACCGCTTTATCATGCTCAATCTTCAACTGCTCGTTCCGTTTTCGTAAACGACGTAACTCAAATGCCTCCGAAAAGCTGGTATCAATCCAACTTTTCTTGTCTAGCTGGGAGATTCGATGGTTATTTTTTGCAATTTCATCCTCTATGGAGTTTACGGTAGCGCGCTGTTGGGCCATGGTTCGCTCATCTATCGATTTAGAAAGCATCTTATTAGCCTCCGTCATATCCATCAACATGAACTTTTGCAAGGATAGATTTTTCAGTTCATCCGGATAGAGGGTTTGTAATTTCTCGTATGCCTCCACTTTCTGTAACATGGACTTGTTATCGTCGCGCAAAGCATTCAATAGTTCATCCGTTTGAGATCTCATGCCTTCTATCCAGTCCTTCATCTCTGCGACCCTCTTATTATGGGAATCCAACGCCTTCTCTGATGCCGTCGCCTGTGTCGCGAGCTTGAAGATCGCATACCCAAGGGCCGTAACACCCGCCACGGCCAAGACATACGGATTCGCAAGGGCAGCTTTTCCGGCGGCCAACATTGCGACAGCCTGTTTTTTCAAAGCACCTGTAAGCAGCGCGGTTGCGGTCGTATGCTGAATCGTCGCCAGTCTGCTCAAAGCTGATGTCTTGATATAAGATCGTTGCGCCACTTGAACCAACAAAATAGCTGTTTTATAAGAAAGAAACGCTCCCGCCGCATTTTTCACCAATGCCTCAACCCTCGATATCGTCCCCTCGATATCATTGTTCTCAAAAGCCTCATTAAACGCCTTGGCGATATCTGACACCTCTTTCAATATCCTCTCTCCCATTGGGCGCAAATAAGCCTGTACATTATTCGCCAACAACGTGAGCTGATTATCGGCGGCGTCAGCCATCTTCTCAAACGCAGCCTCTGTCGCACCCAAGGAGCCCTGCAACTCTCCCAAATCATTTGCTGCCGCCTTTGCATTCTTTCCAGTCAAAGCCAGTGTAGCGGCCAAGCCTTCATCCGTGCCAAGCATTTCCTTCATCTTGGAAGCGGAACCACCAGCCTTCTCATAAATCAATTGTAATGCCTCTTGGAAAGTACGACCTTGGAAAGCGGCGTCTCCAAGTTCTCCAGCGGTTCCTTGGATAGCGGCACGGATCTGTGTCATAGCCTGCGCCGTCGGCGTTCCTTGCTTGGTCAATGAAGCGACAGCACCCAACACTTGGTCGATACTAATCCCATATGCGGCCGCAATAGGAGCAACTTGGGCTATAGAGGCTCCCAATTCGCCAAATGTAGTCTTACCCAACCGGACGGTTGTAAAAAGCTGGTCCGAGACCGTACCGGCTTCCTCCGCAGACATCTTATAAGCATTCAGGATCGTTGTAATGGCATCGGCTGCCGTCTCGGTTTCCGTAAGTCCTCCCACGGCAGCTTTAGCCGAAACTTCTAGGATCTTCATACCATCCGCCCCGTCATGTCCGGCGGAGACAATGCTATATAACGCCTTGGCGGCCTCCGGAGCCTTGATCGGTATCTCTTGGGTTATGGACATGACCTGATTCATGAAACCGGTCATATCATCCGTTACCTGCGTGGAAATGGTCGCTACTTCCAGCATGTTTTTCCGGAACTCCTTCTCGAAGTCGTATGAGCTCTTCGCGGCCTTGGCGAACGCCGTCGCCGCACTGATACCGATACCTCCGAATACGTCAAAAGACGTGATCTCACCGGCCAAGGTCTTGATAATCCCTAGTGCTTCACGCTTTCCTTCATACAAGCCGGAGTTATCGATGCCGGTTACCATGTACAGACTACCCTCCCTATTTCTGATTCCCATAATGCGTTTATGGTAAAATATAGGATAGCCTTTCATGTGAGACTGTCAACCGTTAAAAATTCACTTATAAGTTATCTTTTTCGACATTTTCTTTTGCCTTGTCGCTTTTTCTTCGTTCTTTTGTAAAAAGAAAAATTATCGTGGAATTCGAGATTATCAAGATAAAGCAACTGTCAGGCAAAAAGGCTCAGATATATTCTGTTATTCTCGGTCAAGAGGATCAGAGCGTTTTTGAACAATTTCTTCAGAACAACTATTCTGAATACCCAACCGAAATAGAAGATATCGTATCTAAATTGAAAATTATGGCTACAAAAACGGGGGCAGCCGAACACTTTTTCAAGCTAAATGAAGGGAAACCGGGAGATGGTGTTTGCGCTCTATTTGATAGTCCTGACAAAAAATTAAGAATCTATTGTATTCGATTTGCTAACGTTGCTATCATTGTTGGAGGTGGAGGATATAAGCCCAAAAACATTAGAGCTTATCAAGAAAGTTCTTCCTTAAAAAAAGAAGCTGAAACAGTGGTTCGAATATCCAGAATCATATCAGAAGCCATCAAAAACAAGGATATACATCTCGATGATAACGGTTTTTTCTTAGGTAATTTAAAATTGAAGGAGGAATAAATATGAACAATACATCTATTTTGGATACAGTACTTGGCAATATAGACACGAAAAGAGCCAAGAACATGGAAAGACGTATGATGCTTGCTGTAAAAATTGCAGAAGGTATCAAAAGGAAAGGTCTATCCCAAAAGGAATTTGCCGAGAAAATGTGTAAACGTCCCTCTGAGATATCCAAATGGTTAAGAGGAGACCACAACTTTACAACCAGCACTCTTTTTGATATTGAAGATGTTTTGAATATCCATCTTATAGATACCAACGAATATTCTCATGCAGCTTGTCCGGCCTCGATATAATAAAAAAATGAATGGAACAACCCCTGCGGGAGTAACAATGATTAATGCACACGGTATCCTCCTTTTCGTAGGAGGGAAGGAATATTATCTATCGTATGACAGATACCCTTGGTTCAGAAATGCAAAAGTATCGGATGTATTGGACGTGACCATGCCAGACGAGGATTCGTTGCGTTGGGACGCAATTGATGTGGATCTTGAGATTGACAGCATAATCCATCCGGAGCGTTACCCAATTACTTTTCGCTAGAAGACACCGCTCTGGTTATCGAGCAGACACTCTGAAGATCTTGACACATTTACAGAGAACAAAAACCGACCAGCCTCACGGTTCGTCGGTTTTTTTACAACCAAAATCACTATGACAAACGTTCTCTACGCAAAGTAATATATATCATACCGGGCTCATTCTTCGAACCCTTTTCTTTTTTCCCGTATCGAAATCGATTACCTCGACCCACTCGCCATGATTATCCCCGGATTCATCATCGTCCATGAGCAGTGATTTGTTCCGGTCGTTCACCAAGTAACCATGTTCCCGTAGCATGGACATGACAAGCGCCAGATCGCTGTCCAATGTCCGCTCATGCGTATACCCGAACGCCTCGTTACATAGTACAAGGAACATGAAGCTACTTTGCGTCACCGGCTCCGACCTACCCAAGTCTCGTTGTTTTCTTGAAGGGCTATTATCTCCTCTTCGCTTAACGGGCTCACAGCTTCCAAAGCTATGATAGTACGAGAAAAAGGGTTACAACCCAGACGAAAGAGAATAGCGTTCAAAAGGATATACAGGTCTTCCCATGTACAATTATCCTTCAGTACCTCCCGGAACCAAGCGGGCATGTCCCCTTTCTTGTTATGGATACCCAAACATACGATCTCAAAGATCAACTCGTCATATTTCGCCATCAACTCCGACAGTACACTATCAAACGTAACATCCTTATGAGCCACGATAGCATCCTTGTCCGCCTTGTCAATCCGCAAGAGTAACGGCCGTATCCTAAACCCGGTCCTTACCGTGATCGGGGTGATAACGATACTATCACCAACGTTCTTACCCGCCGGGATCGTCTCCGGCTTGAACTCGAAAGGAATCACGACTGACCGACTTGTCACCACGTCGCTCTCAATCTGTAGTGCTCGCTTTACGCTCATAGTCTTTTAATCGATTTTGTAATTTCTCAACCTCCTGCCAAATAGCTTCACTAATATCATCACCAGAAGAAACACAGGCTATTTCCTTATTGGGATAAATCAATTTTAGATATAAGTTTTTAAGAAAATATGAATAACCATCAATCGAACACTGCATTTTAGCAATCTCTCTAATTCCTTCCGCATTCATAATCATTTTCCTCTAAAATATAAGAGCCCCGGCAAAAACCGAGGCTCTAGACAACCTAAACAAAAAACATCATTCCGTGTCTTCCGATACGGCCTTCACCGCCCTGCTATACGGGGACGCTTGTTTGCCAGCCGCAGATACCGGTGTCATGATCGTGGCCTTTACCAATAAGAGATCGCAATTCTCCTTATCCGGGGCTTGGCTGATCTTCCCGAACACAGAGCACTTGACAAAGACATATTCCGTGAACTTACCTTGGTACGGCAGGCTCTGTAGCCTGATCGTCTTCAATATCGAGGGCGTAGACAAAGGAGCCTCCCATTTATCACCGGAAACGGTTCCCCCGCAAAACATTTTCATCTCGTCGCTCGTGGGAGAAGGGATAGTGAACTCTATACTGGAAGGATCTCCTTTCCGACTCACCACCGCCCAAGGATCCTCATGTCCCATGGACGTAAAACTAAGCTCCTTGGCGTCCGAGAAATTGAACGTCACCGTATCCACGTCAACGCATTGGGTGAACTCGGTACCGGCCACGCCATCCCCGGGTTCCGCAACTCCTAAATACGCCACATCCAGCGCTAAACTTCTTTCCATATCACTAATCTAATTCTGTTATAACCTCTAATCTAATATTCGTACAATCGAAGCCATCCTTGGCCTCGCCCATAGGCTCAGACCAGACGATCCGAGATTTCCAATACATCCCCAACGGCGGCTTGATATCCCGCAACACGAACCTCACGCCTCGTACGGTCTCTATCATCAACTGTCGATCCGATACGCCTTTCGAGGGTCTCTTGACGAAGATATTGATATTTATCGATCCCTTGTTGACATAATCTTTCCCATTCAAGGCCAGAGAGCGGATCGTGATATGATTTCTTTTCTCGCCATCGCCGGATTGATCCTTATACAGGATAAAGCCCGTACTCGCTGGCTCAACCGCATTATATACGATATCCACTATATCAAACTGATCTGCCATATTCAATATCCTTTCTCAGCGAGTTTATCAAATAACGTTCGACTCTGTTTCTTGATCCAATCCTCGGCATGTTCCGTGGCGACAGAGATAACATCCAGATTCTCGATTGCTTCCACATACTTGGCATAAGGCATAGCGGCTACACCAATCAATACCCAGCCATTCTTATAAAGGGGAAGTAATTCTGATACGAGCCTTTTAGCCTCTCTCAATCCCGTATGTTTATCGGTACCTTTCTCATCTGACAACTCGTAGTTCTCGGTCAATATATCGCCATCCTTAATGATCACATAACCGATTGAGCTACGGAGGTTACCGGTATGATTCTGATAGTTCCCTTTTTTTCGAGCGATCTTCACGAACTCTTCCCCGGCACGTTGCAATAACTTGTATATCCGCTCTTCCGCCCGATCCACATAGTAATCGAACCAACGCCCTACTTCCCTATCACTCCACATTGGAGTCAAACCACCTTTCCTTGCCATAAACTACACATAGATTACAGAGTGAGTCTGAAACGATTCCCAGCTAATGATATCCACATCGAGAGCGATACTGTCAATCCGGATATGCTTCGCGTTTTCCACAGGACGGGCTTTGGTCGAGAACTCACCGTGTACGATAAATTCCTTCCCATCAGCATTCCGCTTCAACTGCTGTCCACTATTGGACGGGTAGTATTGCCCAGTGACCTCTATTTCCGTCGGTTTACCGGCAACCAATTCCCCTTTGACTAATTGGCAGGATTGAATCGTCACTATCGCAGTATGTGAATATCGCTTTACCATCTGTTTCTCGCCCTTCCTTTGGGTACCTCGATCTTATTGCCTATCAATTCCGCTTTCTCCGGTTCTCCTCCCTCCCGGTATAGTCGTTTCGCCGTAGCGTCATACCATGCACGGGGATACGTGATAGAGAGCTTGTTTTCCGTGAAGTCCGGCAGACCGCCGACCATGGAATAAAGGTCGGCGGCCACCAGCTTTTGTTTTTGGATATCGATCGTCTTACTATCTTCTGTACCTTCAAAACCGCGTCCCGGCAAAACGACGTTATCCAAAAAATCTTCACAGTCAGTGAGACCGGGATAAGCGAGTATCGTATCTCGAATCGTCTTAGCCATGATTGTTATTCTCCGTTTTCAGTATCCTGAATCGTTTGATCCTCCGGTTCGACGGTTTCACCCAAGAATGTCGCCGGGATATCATCCGTACCCTCGGTATCCTCGGAAGCGTTCCAATCCTTCCCATCCACTTTCATGATGAACATGGCATCCGGATCATTCACGACAGGAATAGCGTTCGCTTCCGCTTTCGTCCATTCCTTGAACGGTTCCAGCTCAGACCATTTGGTTACCAAGATCCAATCCTGCTTAACCATGAGAGCGATTTTCTGCAAGGTAGCGGAAGACTCGGCGGCGATCGGCCCATGCTGAATGTCACCCACCTTCAAATCCTCCAAGAAGCATACACGCTTACGCTCCCAAGGATTGATCGTCTTACGACGATGGGCACTATCCTCGATACGGACAGCCGGGTTCACGGTAATGATCTTCACCGGGATCTCCTGCTCGGCCAGATACTCGTTGATGAGATTCTTTGTCACCAATATCTTGGAGGACGAATTAACCCATGCCTTTAACGTGTCGAACGTGGATTTCTGTTTCTTTAGCAAAGAGAAATCAGCCACATGCATTACAACGTAACGGATCGTCACCCCTTCGGCAGAAGCGGCCACAACCGTATCCTCAATATCCTGCAATCCATTGGCCGTTGTAGCGTTACTCCAGTCCGTAGTAGATTTACGCTGGTTCTTCTTCGGCATACCGCAACCGACAAACTCAGCCGTAACGACACCGCCATTGTTCTTTGCCGACAAATGGAAACCCGCACGGCTCATGAGCTGCATACACCACCATTCGAAACGGGCACGAACGGAGTTATACACGAAATCCTGATCCTTGAAACCCAGATTCAACAATGCCAACTGGTCCGCGTCACCTTGCGCGTCACGTTCCAATTGCTTATACTCGTTGTAATCGCTCTCGTTCATGCCACGCTTGACGGCTGTCTTCGGGATATCGCCGGACAGCTTGCTGATCACCTCACGGGTCTTCTGCGGTGCGGAAGCGTCGAAAGAGATCACGTCTGCCATTACCGGAGCGCCTTTCTCACCGGTCAGAGTCTCCCACTTCAACGAGGTCTTTCTTTTCACCCCGAAGAAGTTCGGGAAGACAACCGGTTTCACATGACGGGTATTCAAACGGGCCGCCATGTTCTTTTTATTCACTTGCTTAATTAAACTTCTTTCCATATATCTGATTTTAATGGATTACACAAAACGGATAAACGACATTAATGCCTTCAAGTCCTTATCTACCGGGAACGGCATACAGGATTCGTTTACCGTACCTCTTACCAGTAACCCGGACTGCTGGTTGGCTACAGTCAAGTCGACTTTATTCATCGTGACAACCAATTCGCCATCATAAGGCAACTTGGCGGCTTTCGCAACCTGTTTGTCTTTAGCCTGAACCAATACCTGACCTTTTGCGGCAGCACCGATAGTCGCTTCCAACGTGATCGTATCAAACTCCGCATTACTCTTATCAATAGCCGTGATCTTATCGGACGCGCCTGTCAAAGCTCCACCAATCGTCACGAAGTCACCCACACCAAACAGATGGTTCTTGGCTACCTTATACGCTGTCGCATCGGCAGCGGCCGCTTCTGAAACCAACGCTGTTTTCAACACATGATACAATCCCGTTTCCGGATCTTTCACCACGATCACGATCGGAGGAAGCTCGTCCAACGACTTGCCATTGAACAAAGCGTTCCGCAAATCCCGGCGGTCAATCGTCCCACCGCCGATCACATCCTCAATAATCTTTTCAATTCCGGGAGGATACTGGAATTCTCTTTCTCTTTTTCTGTACATAACGTTACACTTTTCTTGGATTATTCAATACCCAGGTTCACCACACCGGGATTATTCGCACTCTTGTCGGCATCCTGATCCATCAGCTTCGCCCAATCCGCCTCGGAACGCTCCGGAAGATTCACGGAACCGGGAGCGTAATCACCACGGGCCACGGCATCATCGATCGCCTTTTGCTGGATTCCGGTAAACTCTTCGGAAAGCGCCTTGATTTGATCCTCGATAGAGGTTTCCGAAGCCAAGTCCACACGTCCCAGCCAGTTATCCGGAAGACCGGCATCCTTCAACTGCTTACGGACTGTTTCTTTCTTAGCCTCGTTTGCCGAGTTGGTAATGGAATCGCCCACCTTCTTAGCCATATCATCGACGCTCTTATCTTCCTCATACTTTCCAGATAAGCTTTCAGTTCCGGGCTAAGATCCTTCAACAGCTCTTCTTCCGTTTTCTTGTTCTTATCCGGATCTTCTACCGGTTTACCATCCTTCAACCCATGCTTGGCTTCATAAGCGGCGACAGCGGCCGTTTCAGCCGTAGTCTTAGCTTCATTCTCCGCTTCTTGGATTGCCGGAAGAATATTATCCTTGAACAGGTCCACGAAAGCCTCCATCCCCTCGGCTTTCTCAATCTTGAACGTCTTTTGAATACGTTCCGCATACTTCTCCGGCACGCCTTTTGTCTTACATGCCGCTTTGATTAAATCTAAAATTGTCATAAGAGTTTTCTGTTTAAAATATAAGGGAGAGAAAGAAAATTCCGGGTATAAAAAAAGCCCACCGGACAACCGGCAGGCTTCATTTCAATTATTCCTATAAGAATCTATCTTGTCAAATCATGTGATTGGATCTAAGCCATTGTTTGCCAGAAGGCGTAAGGCAATAGATCAAAAATGCGGCACAAGGTATGCCTATCACGGCGAATCCAATTATAGCTCCCATTACTTATCCTCCTTTTTCTTATTCGTTAATACCAATCCTGCTATTAAGGCTAAAATAGAAGACGTAAAGCCTAGGCCATAAATCAGCCACTTATTATCTTCCATATCCTTGAATAAAGACGCTACCACTACACCTGTAAAGATATATTTCGAGACATCAATCAAATAGTTTCCTAATTTCTCTTTCCACATAACGCAAAAATAGCACAACAAGATGAAAACGCAAAGGTATTTCTATTTTTTCTTGTGGGATTCAGAATTAGTGCTCATCTTTGTGATGTCTATCATATTTAACTAACGGATGCGGGTAAAATTCGCTCGCATAAACAAAATCGAGCATATTTTATGCCCGTACATTAATTGTATAATAATATTAGGTATTTGTGTACCCCTGTGTGGAACCGTAATAGAACCACAGCATCCGTTGGAATGTGATAGACAGCAGGAAAGGCACAAATACCTTTTTAATTATATTTATTATGTCTATCAATTCCAACAAATCCAATGCCGCCAACAATAGTAACGGCAAAAGGACGGCCCAACCCTCCGAAATGGGCAAGTACTCCACTCCAGAACTGCAAGCCGCATTCAATTCCGGTCGAGAGATAGGAAGAACCGAAGGAATGCTATACTACATCAAGCACGCTTCCGAGAACATGCAAAAGGAGGCTGAGAAGTTAAATTCGAAACTACAGGCACAAAAAGCGAAAGTATAATAGAGATATTACGTGGCAATTGAGTAAACAATTTAGAGGGCATCGGGTGTATTCTGTAAACTGCCACTTTACTACAGAATCCCCTTTGCCCTCGTTTTTTTCGGAAATATGAAAAATTTATCATTAAATGCGTATGTCTACCTATGATTTTTTTTTGCTGATTATTTTTTTTAAGGTACTATATAGCTATGTTGAAAATAAATAATATACATTTGTGGACTAAACTTTAAATACTAATATTATGGCAAGACGAGAAACACCTATTCAACACATGAAAGTAAAAATTGTAAATATTGTTTTATATCCTACTAAAAGACAGGTAAAAGACATTTATGTTGACATGTTTCGCAAAATTTTTGAAGATAAGCGAACTATAAACACTTACGGTGATAGATGGACAAGAATACGTTCTCTTTATATTTCGGATGATGAGAATACGATACATGGTGATTTTACTAATTTTTATGAATCAAATGATAAAGCGTTAAATAAAATAACTAATGAAATTATAGACATCGAAACAGATCCTACTAAAGGACTAAGTCCTAAAATTTGGCCATATTACTTCTTTCCGGAACAACATAGGCTTGTTTTTAATAGTGACGAAGGATCAGAATCGCAAATAGTCCGTTTCTTAAATGAATCTTTTGGTAGTTACTTAGATAAGGATGAATATAAAATTAATACGGAAAAAGATCGTGAAGTCATTGATAGAATATTGAGTTCTACATCTTTAACAAAGCTGTATATGTGTATCTCATATTCCAACAATGATAACAACAAAGGCTGGAAAGGTCTTATAGACCAGCAGCTAAGAAAAAGTAAATCTCGAACGGCAAAGATGCAATTTACAGGTTCGAAGAAAGAGCCAATCGATATAGCAAATAGTGAATTAATATCTGGCGCAGTAGAGTTGAGTGCATCAATGGGATTTGTCGAAGCTATAGAGAGTAAACAGCGAGGGGGGTCTCGTAAAATAAAAACGATAGATCATCCAATGGTTCGAGCTATAGAATATGAAGATAACCCTGCTCCAGCTATGCGTCGTCTAGTTCAGTCGATAGCTAATGATGATAACATAACTCCGGAATAAGTGTTATATATTAAAAGAAACTGATTTATGAAGACTATTTATGATCCGGGATGGGGAGTTGTCTGGAGGATATATTCCAAAGAAAACTTGAAAAAATCCATTTGGTTACCATTAATTTTAACGGTAGTATCTTTTGCTGTCTGTTTCTTTTCAAAAAAAAATCCTTTAGGTTTAATAGAGTATGTTGGTTCGACTATTTTATCTGTAGGTCCGAATATGCTAGGTTTTACTTTATCTGGTTATGCTTTAATGATGGGATTAAGTAACTCTGAATTTATTCAAGGATTGATCAATTTCAGAGAGGAAGGAAAAGAATATTCTTTATTTCAATCCTTGAACACTGTATTTGCTGTGGTTTTAGGTATGATGTTTTTGACTACTCTTGTAGGTGCGTTTACGTGTATTATTATAAAAGCGGAAATATCACTGCCTAAAGACTTGGATGATCTTACAGATATGTATAATTGGATATGTTTGTTTATATTGATGTTCTTGATGTATTATACCATTAATGCGATAAAGGATATTGTGATCAATATATTCAATTTTGGCCAGTATGTACAAGTATATGCGGAAGAACCTGAAGATAATGAACTAAAAGAAAAAGGCTCCGAGTAGGAGCCTTTTTTTGTTTTCTGATATAAGTTAGTGCCATTAGGTTCCTTGTCGATTTTCTTTATTCCGAATAACAGTTTGTTTTAATAAAGAAGCCTTTTCCTTGATCTCCTTAAATCTCACTTTACCGGACGCTACTTTAATCGAATCTTTTGGTTACCCATCACCCAGTAACCATTCAGTGAACTCCTCATGCTCCATCATAATCGGCGTAGCTATACAAATACAAAACGGGTGCCATCCTGTAAACTTGAAATCCTTCGGATATTGGCCAGCCTTGGCGTCACACACGGGACACGGACCGTGATTCGTCGGCGAACGTTCCACTTCTATACCGGTCACGAAGTCCATATTCTGCCAACGTTCATAATCGGCAGTTCGAAAAGCCTCGTTTGTTTTCGTTGCTGCTAGTCGAAGGGCGTTTTTATAAGATGAACGATAAATACCCTGCCCCGGATGATAATCTTTCATCGGCTGGGATGGGACCAATTTGCCATTCGCATCCCTTACACGGCGGAAACGACGGTTGGGTTCATTTAGTAATTGCCGTATATCTTGGCTGATCAACGCTGCCGGACGACCGGAGGACAAACCCGAAGAAAGATAATACTCCAGATTATCCATAGCTCCGTCCGTTATATCCCAGACACGGGAGGATATAGTTTTGCCAAATTCATCTTTACGCTTCAATAGAGTATTCAGCGCATCGCCGTTCCGGGAAAACAACTTTTCCCTCAGCGTAGTGGATATAGCCATATCCTTGATATAACCCGTTACCAGTTCATCCGCTTTCCTATTGCCTAAGTTCCAGACTTCGGTAGCGGTATTGGATATATTACTTACGAGCTGCGTGTGTAAATCATCCAGCAGCCGTTCGATTTGCTTCTCAATAGAAGTATTGCCTATCCACACCCGGTCGCCGCCATGATCCGACCATTTAGCAAGAAGAGGTCCTACCCTACGGACAAACTCGTCAAACGAATACTTTATGCTGCCTTGTTGCCGGAACAGACGTTGTAGGAACTGTTGCTCATGAAACGATAGTTCTTTCATTCTCCATATCCCATTGTTAAGCCGATCATATTATTGCGTTGCGCTGCTGTATCTTCCTCTTCCTCCATCAGCTTCATTTCTTCATCCAAGTCTTCCGTCAAAGGAGAATGAGCCGTAACCGTGCGTTGGGCGTTGATCGGTTTACCTCCATTGGCAAGGGACAGAGTTTGCAATGTCTCGGACAGATCTTCCGGCAAAATAGAACCAAATTCCACATCGATCAGGTTGTTCACCAATTGAGAACGATACTTGATGTTGGTAATATTGCATATCCCGGCCAACACGACCGACACACAACGTTGTACGACCGGACCGAATGTTTCCATGTTCTCACTCGCCTTGATAGTGGCATCCATCAGCATGAATTTACGGGCAACACCGGACAGGTTGCCGATACCTTTCAAATTGTCAAAAGAAAGATCCGGCGTGGATGTCCCGGCAAACTGTTCACTCTTCGTTTCTTCCAATTCTTTGTCCACAGATGGCTGGGAACCGGTCCACGTCAGATAGTCCGCATCTCCATGATACTCCTTGCCAGACACTTCATCGACTTTGATTGGGAAGTTGATGTCTTTCCCGGTTGTTTCCTTAGAGGGTAAATCCGAATCTCCATAGGTTTTCAAGATCGGTTCCGCAAAGTAGTCGTTCGTGTCAGCCATACGGGATAAACGCATTTCCCGCGCATCCATGATACCGGCAACCTCGTCCCATTCCGGTTGGAAAACATCTGCATACACGACCGGAATCTTTCCGAATAGATTGGGAACCTCTTTTATTACCCAGCCACCCATTTCATCGATAGCCGTAATAATCTTATCTGCTGTCCAGATTGTATAGCTGTTCCGGATCATACCATTAGAGTTCACTTGGTAACGATGGATAAAGGCATCCATATCATCGTTATCGTCGAAATGGGGATAAAACTCAGAGAAAGTATTTTCATTACGGGGAACAGAAAGTGTTTTTACTTTTAACTCCGTAATCAATTTGCCGTCTAATCCTTTGGAGGTATACGGATAGAACACAAGAGCAGCCTTACTTTCAGAAAGCACCTTGCGAGCAAATGACTTCAAAACGGATTGCATCTTCAATCGGCGTTCCCATACACGTTTGAACTCTTGGAAACCATCGTTCTGATCCGTTCCCGTAATCGTCATTTGCCCGCCGAACAGAAAAGCGACAGAGGTACGCACCTCTTTCTTTGGAAAGTTGGTGACGATACGGGCTACATCTACGATCTTATCTTCCAGTCGTAACGGCTCACCATTCTTATCTTTCAAGGTTTCCGAATAGACAGCCAACCGTTTCGGTTCACGCCAGCCGACAGAGGTCTTGCGCCGACAGCGTTCACCGTGGTATTCTCTATAATATTCTCTTGGCTCCCGGAACTCGATGGTATCGACACACAGCGTACTCACCACCTGTCCGAAGTCTTCATTTGCAAGGATTTCGCTTATACTTGGCATAATTGTTTTATGCTAAAATATAAAACGAAAAAGCGCAATCACTTTATAATGATCACGCTTATCTAATTATTTACAGAATAGTCTATTACGTATATTTTCTATTTAATTTCTAACTCTTCACCAGTTAATGCAAAATAAAGATTTTGAAGTTCATGGACATATACAATCGATTTACCTATAGTCTGACAACCAACACCGTTTGGTTCGTTTTCATTTACGAACAATACACATGGAAGATTGTAAGCATTTTCTATTACAAAACGTCCAACTCCATTTTGAACACATTTTGAATAGTATTTACCATACTCCAATTTAAAACCGAATTTTTTGAGCCATTCTTCCGTAAGCGGAATAGGTTTTACAAGATGATAATCATAAGGATTTTTATTGTGTAAAACACTTACTAAGTGCTCCTTAATCATAAACACTGTTCCTTCAAAAGATTCCTTTCCAGAATCATTTATTGGTTTAACCCAATTTCCTAATCTAAATTGATTATTTCCCATGATATAGCCATATAAAATTATTTCCACAAAAGTAATCATTATCTCCCTTTTGCCACCTGCCGTACCCGATTATTTTTGCACAATCCAATAAACTCTACATTCTCCGCAAGGATCGTCATGCCGTCCGGTGCATCGTCATGCTTGTTACCACCCTCTTTCTTATAGCCGGTCAGTGCTTTCATGAAACGATCGTAATCGGATCCTTTCTTGTACTCGCTTTCTTCCAGGAAATAGCAATGCTTCTTGATCCAGCCTGATTTCAATAAGATACGTGTCTCCTTGTTGGCTGTCGTAGGCTTGGCTTGGATGATACATTTCTCGTTCTTCGCCTTCACAGCCTTACGGACATTCAAGGCAAACAGACGACCACCGTTATTGCTCTCGATACGCATATTGTCGCAACGGGTATCAAGAATTAGGGAAACCAGCTTCGGTTCGGTGATCTCGACATTGTCTTTCGTAAACAGCACATCGGTAATGAAATACTTCGTACCGAATACCTTGGCAATAGGCGCACAGAAATCATCGTCTCCCTCGTCTGCCACATCGGTAGCACCGATCACGCCGTCCGGTTGCTTGCCCTCAATATCAGCCAATTTAAATCGGTTAAGCTCCGATTTCGGGAACAACAACCCGATTGCCTCGATTGGATCTTGCATATACTCGGCACACCAAATGGAATCGTCCGTTTCCTCACGCAATTCGTGATAATACTCTGTCGTATGTACCTCCTCACAAAAAGAACGGTCGTTCTCATCCAAGGCGGCGATACGAATGATCTCGTCATACTTTCCCATCTCCTCCATACGGCCGAGCACGTCAGTGGCAGACCAGCGGGTACCGATGTCGATAGAGCTACAATTTCCTTCGATACGGGAATCATGCGTTCCCTGCTTCCACGACCAGACCTTTTCGTTATTGGTGTCAGATAGTGCATCCTCCAAACTCTTATACAAGTCGTCGGTCATAGCCAACATAGAAGCACCGAAGCCGATCACCGTACCGCCTACACCAGCCCCGAAGTAACTCACCTGCCGGGCAGCTTCCAAGCTCCAGCCATGCACGTTCTGTTTATCACCACGCAATTGTATATCTGGGAAGATTTCCTTAAACCGGGAAGAACGGACGATGTCGCGCGTGTCGTAAGACAGCTTGTTATACAGCGTATCGGAACAGCAGTTGCGCATGACCGACTCTTCCGGGAAGTGGCCAAGCATCCACGAAATGAACAAGGATGATATATAAGACTTCCCGGCACGTGGCGGCATGGAGACGGCCAGCCGGCGGATCACACCCGACAGATACGATTCGTACACCCGGGTGAAAGCATCTGCCACCTTCTTTAAGAACAGACGCTTAGCAAAGAACTTAGGGTCATGATATAAACAATAGGCCCAGAAATCATTCCAAGCCTCCCGTTTGCGCAATATGGTCGCCGCCTTTGCCTGCCTAATCAATATTTCTCTCTTACTCTTTTTCGCCACGGATAATTGCTGCTAGTTCTTCATCCGACATCGATTCCAATTCATCCCCCAGCTTAACAAGGTTCTCGACCTCTTTCTTATCACGCCACTTAGCCGGCTGCCGGTTCTTCAACCAAAAAATAGCGGCTGTCGTATCCGGAGGATAATGCTCGATATACTCTACTTTATCCGTAATCCGGCCCTCATTGGTAGCGAACTTCGTAGCCTTGGCATCGTAGCCAATCGCACGACTGTAAAGTCTCGAAGCGACATTAGCATCAGCGACAGCCTTTCCCTTTTTTAAGGACTCAAGAAATTGAGGGAACTTCTTCTTCCAACTATTAAGCGTTTGTTCTGAGACAGAGAAGAACTCGGCTATTTCTTTATCTGTTGCACCTAACAAACAAAGCTTTAGAGCCTGTTCCGCATATTCTTCTCTATATTCAGATTTACGCCCCCTACTTTTCTTTTTTACTTCATTCTTCTCTGTCATAATTAACCAAAACTAACGAATCGGGACAATTCTGCCCTCAATTCAGGTAAACTTCCATTATCAAAATAGAAAGAAGAACGCATTTTACCTTCTTTCTTTACACCACGCATCGACTTACACAAGTGTTCCCCTTCCAATACGATACCCATCGCTAAAGGCGGATATTCCGAACCTAACGCTTCTTGGAGCATCACGATGATATCTTTCGCTAATCGCTCTTGTACCTGTAACCGTGCCGCACAATAATCAACGACACGACCAACTTTCGATATGCCTAGTATCTTACCTTTCGGATTGGGGATATAAGCAAACCAATACTTCCCAAAGAAAGGCATCATATGATGTTCACACATTGAATAAAATCCACCTGAATCTGCGATAACACTATCACAAGAAAGGCCATCCACGCCATTTGGGAAGACCGTTATTTTAGGCACTTGTGACAGATCATATCCACGAAAGATCTCTCCCCACATTCTTATGATACGATCCGGCGTTCCCCTCAATCCCTCCCTGCAAGGATCCTCGCCTATAAAAGAAAGGATCGTTCTTATCGCACATTCAATATCTTGTGTGTTTGTAAGCTTAACTTCCATTTCGGATGCTCTTTAATATAGTTAATAACTTCCTTCGTATTCCGGCCGGAACAAGGCTGCAAATAATATACTCCCGCTGAATATTTATCATATTGCGACATATCCTGTCCGGTATAGACTACCTTCAGTTCATTCGGGTTGATCACGACTGTTTTACCGCCCTCTTTTGGGGAACACGTAATCCAGTCTATATTTACAGGTGGAACCAAAGTTCCATTTGTCTCAATCTGAACAAATCGGCCAGTGGCCTTGATCTTATCAACCAAATCATATGTAACCTGCATACAAGGCTCTCCGCCTGTCAATACGACATGCAAAGCCGGATAACGCCTTATTTCCGCAATAATCTCATCATCACTTAACATCTTGCCTTCTTTGTGTTCCGTATCACAGAACGGGCACCTCAAGTTACATCCAGAGAAGCGAACAAAAACAGCTGGCGTACCAGTAAAGTAGCCTTCACCTTGAATGCTGTAAAAAATCTCATTTATCTTCTTCATACCACGCTATATTATTCTCTGATTCCTGAACCATCACCTTAAAACATTGAGGTATCTGGTCACAGATCCACTTCGCTATATTTTCCGCTGTCGGATTAAACGATAATACCTCATTCAAGTTCTTATGATCTAGTTTCTCCTGGATCATTCGCTTGACATGGGCAAAGTCGACAACCATACCATCTGGATTCAACTGTTTAGACCTGCACCAAACGATTACGATCCAGTTATGCCCATGCAAGTTCTCACACTTACTCGCATAAGAGAGACTCAGACGATGAGACGCCGATATCTCTAGACGCTTCCTTACTGTATACATACGATTTTTATCGATAAAGAGTTAATACCTGTCTTATCTCTTCCTCCTCCCGTTTCCGGCCATACTCGCCAGATTCGATCAAAGGAAGTATTTCATGTTTTATATAAGATATATTCCTGCCGATTACATCCATGGAAAACGGATATCCGTTCAACGCAAAAGCAATAAATTTACGGAAACACGGTTTACAGTTCCAACATTCGTGCCCATCAACAGGAGCATAACAACTGAACGATGAACTAAACGCTTCACTAATATTACCTCCTTGAGCTATATATTGCTTCAACAACTCAGTCTTGGTATATGCTTTATAGTCCAAGTTTATCTTGATCGTTCGTTTTTCTGTCCAATGTTGTTTTTGGTAGAGATAGCCGAGTAAGTCCTCATACAACTCGGCAAATACAGGCGATTTATCAAGAACACGGTCACCCGCTGTCGCTCCCAAACAGATTTCATCGCCATAGTTCGTCGCAATACCGATCAAATACATATTCCTGAGAGGGATAATCTTATCTTCACGTTCCCACTTTGATAAATCCAACCTCTCAATGATGGTATCATCCGGAAGACGCTTCATTTCCTCTTTTGAATAACGGGTATTCATATCGACATAAAGCCTTATATCCGGTTTCCAGAGTTTGTCTATCAACCAACTATCCATACCTCCTGAATACAGAAGGACTTTCTTGTTATAAGTATCGTTCCGCATACCTTTGAAATTTTATCCACTCATTAAAATTGTGTCTATTCGATAAATCATGATTCTTAGCCCTCATCCCTTGGGGAGGATTACGATATATCATTTGCTTGCCATTGAAGAAATAAATCTGCCCAAATCTGGAACCGGACAACCAAGTCGTACTATCAACGCTATCAAACTTCAAAAAAGGAAGAAATATCGTATCTGTAAATCCAAGCCCATGAATACGGGTACCGACAGAGTGAGCTTGATCGATAAACCATTTTAATATCATGGGATTACCTCTTATCCGCCTACCCTCTTCCATCGCAGAGGTCGTACCGATCGCAACATAGGGATAATCTTCACACATCCGAATAAAATAATCCTTCCCCCGGCTTGCATGCCAAACAGGAATAGGCCGCCGCCCTGTACGATCTTCCAAATATTTACGGTAATACTCGACCTTCTCCAGCCCTACAACAACATCTATATCCAGCTCAAAGAAGCGTTGAATGTTATTTTTCAGAACAAAGTCAGCATATTTCTTGACATAGCCATCCCAATCAAAACTGTTATTCTTTCCGGAAAAGGCTGAAAACGCACCGCTATCAAGAATATGTTTCTCTTGACAGACATAACCACCATAATGTCCCGATTTATGCTCCCAAAAAGAACTTAAGAGATAGATATCTTTCGTGTCAAGGTTCCATCGTTTGGCACAAGGTTTATAACCGGCAAGATATAAGATCATAGCTCTATTTCCTTTCCGCAATGAGGGCAAACCATCGTCTTTCTCTTATTCTCTACTTTATCTGCTCCCTCAAAAAAACGATCCACATCCGTCGGCATATCATCAAATGGAAGCTCCAACTCCCAATCACCAAGTTCGTCAATACTGAAATCTTCAACTACGGCTGCAAAATCGAACATAGAAGTGTCCGATGTATGGTTATCAGCCAAAGCCAAAAGCTTTCTTTTTTCATCTTCTGTAGACAAATCCGTTCTCCTGATCGCTATCAGTTCATTCCCGTCAGACTCTACAACCCGAACCTTTAACCCAAGTTCCAAAGCCTGCTCATAAACACCATTTCCGGCAATAATAACATCGTTCTTATCCAATAGAATAGAACGACCCGTTCCGCAGTCCTCCAAGCTCTTTTTAATAAGCCGTTTATTCTTATCTGTGTGGATGCGATAATTCCGAGGGTCATACTTCAATTCTGTCATAACTTTTATTCTAAAATATAACAGGGGTAATCAATTAACACAAATACAGTTGCAATTCCCGGATAGCCTGTTCCACGCTCCGAACAATCACATACTTACTACCTGCCATTTCAACTTGGCGTTGGTATTCTTTTTGATCGGGAGATTGTTTTCCCGTCGATGTCTTGAACTCCAAACAAAGGGAAGCATACCCCTTCTTCGGTATCTGAAGGATCACATCAGCTACACCTCGTTTAACTCCTTGGCGCTTCATATTAGCCGCTTCTATTTTATGCCGGCTACCACCGTTCGGGACTGCAAAAAGGAGCCGATCCGGTAGGTTCGGGAAGAATAAAGGAACCTTATTGAAAAACTCCGACTGAATCCGAGCTTCTTCGTTGTCATGGTTTTGCTTTTGTTTTGGAGGGTTCTTTTTATCAGAGTAGCAATTATAACAGATATGGCCTTCTTCTGTATTGATCACAGAAACCGTTTCCCGGCCACAGGCTATACATTTTTGCGTTTTCATATCTTAGTTTCATATAAGATATAAAGGACAGAAAGAAAGCCCTCTGGATTACCAAGGGCTTTCTTAACTCACTTCTCCTCGGTTACGAACGCCTCAGGATGGAAACCTTTTATCAGAAGTTAGTATTTGAATTGTTATTTGTTTATATAAATATCTATCTTTGCAATTATCATTAAAACATTACAGTTATGGTTATTGCGTCTTTTGTTCTCTCTATTATTGCAGTATTAGTTACTGTATTTAATTGCTACATGCAGTATTTTTACAAAAAAGAGGAGATCTTGTTAACTATTTCAGATGCCAAGATCGAGAATAATCAACTCGGAGTTCTTCTACTATATACTAATACAGGGAATCAAGCAAATACAATTACAAATGTCTCTATCCAATTAGATACCAATGAAAATATTCATTTTGAACATCCCAACCATACAGTAAGGCTTCATTGGATACAATCCTTTACTCTTAAAGGAAAAGAACAAAAATGCTTAACCATTTATTATCCCTTACCTGATTTTGAAGGTATAAATATTTGTAACATTTCTATTAGAATTCTTACAGGTTACACCAATCATAAAGGGGAGTTGTACACAGATCATTTTACTATTGGACAGCTATACCAAAATAGTTTTGTTAAAAATGCCGTTGCAATTAAGCATGGAATTCATAAACTTTTGGGTTACAAAAATTTTGAAATATTACAATAACTCCTTATTTTTTAATTTGTTCTCGCATATAGATAATCCAATTCAAATACCATTCACGGGATTTCTCTTTTGCTTTTTCTTCATACTCGATACCTTCATAGAATTCATCTTCTTTTGAAAAAGGATCATACTCAATAAATTCCTCGGTATTGCAGAACGGGCAAGGAATATCTCCCTCTCCGTATAAATTCCCGTTTTCGTCACATTTATCCAAATCCCATAGATATCCATTGATACAACGAGCATCTGGGTAAGATGCACAAAAAAATGGAAATTCAGGACATTGTTTATTTTGTTCACTCATGATTCGGTTCTTTTTAGTTATAAATCAGATAAATATTTTTCTGTTTCGTCATCATAATATCCTTCTTCCGTTCCTAATTCACCAGGCCCTTTTTTAGAAAGTATAAGATTTGTCATATCTAGGCTATGAACCTGACCATCTGTAGAACTAATTTTGAATTGTTTCATTATAAATTTTGAATTAATAATATGCGAATTCACAGACATAGTATCACCGCCTTTTATAGTTTATCAATCATCCTAGCCAGTTTCTCTCTTTGAGCCTTGTCTAGTTTTTTTATTTTTTCTTCTAAAGATTTTTTGGTTGTCTTTGGTTCAGGAGGAGTTGTTTTGGTGAGAGTTATCTTGTCCCCATCACACTCGATTTCCAAATAGTCCCCGATTTCAAAACCAGCAGCTTTTAGCCACTGACATTTCAAAACGATTGTTGGAGCCTGAGTATAGTTTCCACCGCCCATAGACTGACTATAAATCTTTAGTTTTCTTGCCATAATGTTTCCTAGTTTAATTCTTTGAGAATAGAACAGGAGATGCCATACCTTTTTTGCAGTATGTATCTGGTATTCTTGTGTTTCTGAATCTGGCTCTGATTTTTTCTTCTGCAATCTCGCCATTGAAGGCATATCTTGAAGAGTTTTCATCAGGAGACTTATACCAGTCTTTTATCTTGTAGACCTCCTTGACAATGCCATCAGTAACTGAAAAAACGTATTTGTATTCTTTTGTCGATCTAGGCTTTATCTTCCACTCTCTACGAGTTGCCTCATATCTGTAATCTGTAGGAAATTCTGACATAAGCTGATCCAATCTCCACCAGCGAACTTTGATGATTAAATACTTGAAATCAGTAGGTTCATCATAAGTTTTCATTGATAATCTTGACTGTAATTCTTCGGCATTGGTTACTCCAAAATCTGAGTGATGTCCTGATTGGATGTTTGATAAACCTTGATAAGCATCAATTAAAGCTGATTCGACTTGGAATGCTTCGTTTTCGGTCAAGTTCCATCTCTGAATAATATGAATTACTTCTAGACCAGAGTCTCTGATGCTTTGGATGATTTTAAACTTATTAGGATCTTCTTCATCAATCCCATCTGCTCCATCATAGTAATCGATGGCACACTTTACGTGTTGGAACATTCTATTTCCTTTTCCTTTGCCAACATAAAAGGTTTGACCATTTCTTGGATCAATTAATCTATAAACATAGTAATTTAGTTGTGCCACTACTTCTGGCGAAAATTCTGTAATCATATTAATACCTCTTTTCTTTCGAACAGCCTATAAGTTTATCTTGATACTTTCCTTTTTGTACTAGCGAATGCCAGTGCGTTCTTCTTAAGTTGCTCTTGATATTGCTTTTCCGTATCGCTATCTAATGTTCCTTCAATAACCATTTCAGCTATGTCCTTAAACATTTCTTTAGTGCATAATTTAATGGGAATATTCAACTCATATACCTCATCAATCATTGATGGATCATAATAATCAATATATTCAGAAAGTGTTCTAAGCAAGAAGGGAGTAAACGTAAAATCAGGAATCATATCTGCTTTATAATCGCAGAACTTCCAGTTCTTGTAATCTAGAGCACCACTCATGTCTAACATTAACTCTTTTAAGTAGCAAATAAGTATCTCTCGTTCCTTTCCACCCTGTTTCTTATAATATCTAATCAAGTTATCGTATGTATACCTACCATACTGTTCTTTATCGGAACGAATCTCAGCCTTGCAAGCTTTGATTCCCTCTTTTATAGGATCATGAGTTTCCCAGAAGGCTTTATAAGCTTCAAAAGACTCCCATTCTCTATCTGAATGATAGTAGTTATATTCATCCTTATGTTCACTCATCCATTGATAACCGTATTGAGAAATAGTTTGAACCTTACTTCCAAGAATATCCTTTAATTCGGATTCATTTGCCTGAGCTACAATTTGTTCTATGAGTTGCTCTTTCTTTCCTTTAACAGTTAAGTTCAACTTGTTTGCAGTTTCTTTTATTTCGCAAACTTTATACGTGGATAAAATTTGTGAAGCGGGTGCATCAACATAAAATCCTCTTCGAGACAATTCCTCATGAAGCTTCTTTACTTCATTCACTCCAACTCCTCTAAACATCATATGAGGATAATCACATTCTCGCATAAATTCAGGCTTTAAAATGCTTGTGTATTTCTTTAAAAAAGTATAGAAAGCATTAACTTCGTTGTATTCAACCTCATCGGCAGTCCAACAACCACCGCCAGAATCTCTGTGCTCGACTGTAGTGTATCTTAATCCGTTTCTAACAAAGCTGCCTTTTTTAGTAACTCCAGCTGCAGGAACTGAATATGTAACTTTTTCATTGACTCTTCCGTAATCTGTATCAACACTGACTTTTGAGGTAAATATTACTTTTTCATCATTAACTCCTTTTTTACAAGCTTTACAAACCTGTTCATCTGACATCATTCCAGCACCACAATGTGGGCATACCTTGTCAAATTTTTGTGTTTTGACAGGTGTTTCAGTTTTCTTTTTCTTGAAAAAATCAAATAATCCCATATCTATTCTCCTTTTACTTCAAATTTGAACTATCTCTCCTATATTATACTCAAAACCCGCAAAATTACCAGCCCCTTTTTTGCAAAATATCCCGTGCTCCGCAAAAAAGTGCAAAAGCGGTCATCCCGCACCCTCTGCGCTCCTTCTGCAGCGTGCCATTTGGCACGGCAGCAGCCTTTGCATCCAAGTTTTCGGCGATATGTCTGCAAAAAGCAAAGGTTTTTCGTCAGGTTTGTGTCTTGTGCACAGCGGCATTTTTCAGTACAATAAAGAAGCAGAGATAAAAAATAAGCGCTGCAGCCGGAATGCGCTGCCGCGCTGTTTTGTATTTTGCGGCGCAGCTGCGCCCGGTGAAAAAAGGAGTGCTGTATCAATGATCAACATGGTCAAGCTTCCCACCAGCAAAAGCGAACTGTTCCTGCGGGTGGCCAAGGGACATTTTGCCACCAGCCACAGCCACATCAACTACTACATCGACGTCACCACCCAGAAGTCCCGCCTTTCCGAGGCAAAGGCCGTGGCAAAGGAGCTGGTCAGTGCCTACCAGCACAGCACCATCGTGGACACCGTGCTCTGTCTGGACGGCACACAGGTCATCGGCACCTGCCTTGCCAACGAGCTGACCAAGGACGGCTTTACCAATATGAACGCCCATAAGACCATCTACATCGTCACCCCGGAATACACCTCCGGCAGCCAGATCATTCTGCGGGATAATCTTGCCCCCATGGTCAAGGGCAAGCACGTGCTCATTCTGGCCGCATCCATCACCACCGGCTACACCATTCAGGCCGCCGAT
>ERZ791729.47-NODE-47-length-67069-cov-8.661593_pt1 | contig 67069 bp, 86 predicted proteins | sample MGYA00510043_ERZ791729 | MGnify/ENA primary metagenome ERZ791729 (study PRJEB30046, sample SAMN00715149) | human gut metagenome | study: EMG produced TPA metagenomics assembly of the A metagenome-wide association study of gut microbiota in type 2... | reverse complement strand
TTAACATGGATTATTTTTGGTTATGTAAATTATATAATAAGAAGAGTAGTGTAGAATTAGTAAAATAACTTTACAAAATACTAATTTAATAGTAAAATTATCTTAAGGAGGGATATAACATGCAATGGTTATGGGATTTATTATATGCCTTAGGTGGTCTTGTACTAGGAGCAGTAATAGGTTTTCTAGTAGCTAGAAAATTAATGAAGAAAGAATTAAAGAAAAATCCACCTATAAATGAACAAATGATTAAAACAATGATGAGTCAGATGGGAAGAACTCCATCACAAAAACAAGTTAATCAAATGATGAAACAGATGAATAAGTTTATGTAATTTATTCATTTTGTTTTAATACGAAAGGATAGTATGAAGAAAAAATATACATTAAAAGAATTTTATGAGTTAGAAAGAAAAATCTTTGAACTTAGAATATCAGTAAAAAAAGGTAATTTTAGTAATGAATTAAGAGAAAAATTAACTACACTTGAAATAGAATATGAAAGAATATCTTCACAAATATCTTGGGATATAGAAAATTGTAATATAGATTATGGTTATGAAGATAATAATAAAGAACTAAAAAGAGTAAAGAAAATATAATATTTAACATATAAAAGTAATAACTAAGAAAGATATGACTAATATCTTTCTTTTAGTATATATTTATGGCTTATATATAATAGGTATGTAGATACATTGTTATTAGACTATAGGCTAATAACAACACTAAAAGACCTAGACTTTTAGTGAATAAAATAATAGAAAAAGTGTATATTTAAGTATAAATATATCTTTTTTTTAATAAATATGATAAAATGTATTAGGAGAGTGATAAAGTGAGAGTAGTTATATCTGCTGGTGGAACTGGAGGACATATATATCCAGCCTTAGCAATTATAAATAAAATAAAAGAAATGGAACCAAATAGTGAATTCTTATATATAGGTACTACTAATAGAATGGAAAAAGATTTAATACCAAGTATGGGTTATAGATATGAAGGTATTGAAGTAACAGGATTCAAAAGAAAATTAACATTAGATAACTTTAAAACAATAACTAATTTTATTAATGCCATTAAAAGATGTAAAATAATAATAAAAGATTTTGATCCAGATATAGTAATAGGTTGTGGAGGTTATGTTACTGCTCCTGTTATATATGCTGCTAAAAAGTTAGGTAAAAAAACATTCATTCACGAGCAAAATAGTGTAGTAGGATTAGCCAATAAGTTTTTAGCAAGATACACAGATAAAATAGGAGTATCATTTGAAAGTACTATCAAAGATTTTCCTAAAGGAAAAGCTATATTAACAGGTAATCCATGTAGTGAAAAAGCCCTAAGCATAAAGAAAACTACTAAAGAAAAATTAGATATAGCCAAAGATAAAAAACTAGTATTAATAGTTATGGGTTCTCTTGGTAGTAAAACTATTAATGATAAAATATTTAGTTTTATAGATAAATTCAGAAGTAAAAACTATAGTGTAATAATAGTTACAGGTAATAGTTATTATGAAAGAGTAAAAGATAAAAGAGTACCAAGTAATGTCAAAGTATTACCATTTATCTATGAAATGCCTTCAGTTATGAAAATAACCGACTTAATGGTTACTAGAGCAGGAGCCTCTACTATGAGTGAAATAACTGCTTTAGAAGTACCTTCTATCTTTATACCAAGCCCATATGTAACCAATAACCATCAGTATAAAAATGCTATGGATTTAGTAGACAATAATGCTGGTTTAATACTAGAAGAAAAAGATTTAACAGATACATCACTAATAAACTTAATAGATAAAACAATAAATGATGAAGATAAACTAAAAGAAATGAAAAGTAATTTAAAGAAATTAGGTATCAAAGATAGTGGTGAAAGAATATATAATATACTAAAGGATTTGATATTAGATGAACGAAAATTTTATTAAAAACTATGAATATTATAAAGATATATCATTAAAAAAATATAATACTTATAGATTAGATGTTAAATGTGGATATTTAATATATCCAGGTAATACTAAAGAATTAATAGATTTATTAAAGTATTTAAAAGAAAATAATATAAATTATTTCATATTAGGAGGAGGATCTAATATAATACTAGCAAAACCATACTTTGATGTTGTAATAAAATTAGATAAACTAAATAATATCAAAATAAAAGAAAATATAGTAACTGCTGAAGCAGGAGTAAGTTTAATATATCTAGCTAATTTATGTATGAATAATAATTTAAATGGTCTAGCTTTTGCAGGAGGAATACCTGGAATGGTCGGAGCAAGTACTGCGATGAATGCTGGCGCCTATAAAGAAGATATGGCTAGTATAGTAAAAGAAGTAAAGGTAGTAACTCCAGAACTAGAAGTAATTAGACTAACAAATAAAGATTTAAATTATTCATATCGTAATTCTTTTCTAAAAGAACATAAAGACTATATATGTACTGAAGTAACATTAGAAATGAGTTATTTAGATAAAGACAAAATAAAAGAAACAATGACTAGTAGAAAAAAGAGAAGAATAGATACGCAGCCTCTAGACAAACCATCTGCGGGTAGTGTCTTTAGAAATCCTGAAGGATTATCCGCAGGTAAATTAATCGAAGATGCTGGTCTAAAAGGATATAAAATAGGTGGTGCTGAGATAAGTACCAAGCATGCTAATTTTATAGTAAATACTGGCGATACTACCTATGAAGATATCTTAGAATTAATAGATTATACAAAGAAAAAAATAAAAGAAATATATAATATAGATTTAATATTAGAGCAAGAAATAATAAGGTGATAAAAATGGGTAAAAAGGCTAAGGTAAAAGTTAAAGTAAAAAAAAGAAAATTAAAACTAAAAAGAATATTCTTTTGTCTAATATTCTTAGGCCTTCTAGGAGGAATCTTTTACCTAGTAAAAAAAATACCCATAACAAACATCTATATAATAGGTAATAACATAGTACCAGATAAAGAAATAATAAGTACTGCTGGTATAGATAACTATCCATCATTTATAGACACATCAAAGAAAGATATAATAACAAGATTAAAAAGAAACAATTATATCAAAGAAGTAAAAGTAGAAAAGAAATTATTAAGTAAAATATATATCTATATTACAGAATATAAAGTAATATCTCTATATAATGATAAACTACTCTTAGATAATAATACCGAGATAGAAAATACTTATAATATTTATAATATACCAATATTAATATCTGATATTTCTAGTATTAAAGAAAAATATACCAAGAGTATTAGTAAGATAGATGATGATATACTATTAAAAATATCACAAATAGAATATACTCCTAATGATGTAGATAGTGAAAGATTTACTCTATATATGAATGATGGTAACCAAGTATATATAACACTAGGTAAAGTAACCAAGATAAATAAATACAATAGTATATATTCAAGATTAGAAGGAAAAAAAGGAATAATATACTTAGATTCAGGAGATTATATAGAAGTAAAAGAGGAATAATAATGTTATTCCTCTTTATTAATTATATAGTAATATAAGCTGTTATTATCTATCTTTTTACTTAGTTTATTAGCTTCATATATATTTTTAAAAGTCCAAAAGAATATTTCTTTATTTTTAATTCTCTTTAATTTCTTATTAGATACTGTTTTATAATTAAGAATAGTTAAAGGATACTTATTATATCTATAAAAGAAAGATATAATTCCCTTTTTATACTTAGTTTTTTTATTTAGGTATTTAATAATCTTTTTATTAAAAGACATTAAATAAATATTTTTATCAGTATTTTTTAATATATCTAAAAGAATATCTCCAAGTAATTTATAGTTATTGTTAACTTTAATATCGATAAGTAATATCTTATCAGTATCTATATCTAATATTTTATCTAAAGTAGTTAAATATTTATGTTTAATAATATCCGTATAATTCATATTCTCTATATAATTAATACCTAGTACTGAATCATGAGATAGTACTATTTTTTTATCTTTAGTTAGTCTAATATCAAATTCTACACCTATACTTTCTTTATCAAATAAAGCCCTTTTAATAGCCATATAACTATTATCACTATTCTTTTTAGAAGTAATCCCTCTATGAATTATATATTTCATAATAAATTATATGAAAATGATACTTAGTATATTGAAAAAATAATTATTTTATGATAAGATTAACTTATGATAGATAGGAGAGGTAAGTAATGAAAAAAAATAATATATTTAAAATGTTTGTATTTACTATAATGTTATTTTTGATTGGAGTATTTAATGTTAAGGCAGACTTTACAATTGATTTTAGTAATAGTGATAATAGAGAAATTGCAAGTAATGAATTATTTACTAGTAAATACAAAACACATTATAGAGTAACCACAAATGGGGATGTTGTCTACTGCTACCAACCTTATGTTGATTATGCCTATGAGGGTGGAACGGATGTAAAATTTGTATTTACAAGCTGTAGTAATGTTTCAACAAATGCAGCACAACTTGCTTATGTTTATGCTAATGGTTATGGTGGAACTAATGATTATTCTACTGGTGGTACTAAATTTGATGATTATTATGCTACACAACTTGCTGTATGGTATTTTGGTGATAGAACTTTATATCCACCACATACTGTAGACTTTTTAAGTAACTTTAATGTAAGCAATGGTAGGTTAACTGGTAATTACAATGGTTCAAGTAATAAAACTAGTGAGATGGCCGCTAAATTAATAAATGATGCTAATGATTCAGTAAATGCTACGCCAAGTATTTCACTTGATACTAGTAGTAAAAAACTAAATATTAATAGTGATAGAAGTTATTATGTATCTGGAGCAATAAAAATAAGTGGCTCTTGGGTAAGAAATGCTGTTAGTGTAAGTATAAGCGGTGTTACTGGAGCATTTGTAACTAGCAATGTTAATGCCACTAGTGGAAGTACAGACTTTAAAGTTGGAGACACTATTTATGTTAAGGTGCCTGCAGGAAATATAACTAAAAGTTCCTCTATAACATTAAGTGCTACAGGTACTTCAAGTAAAGGTAGTGGTACAGTACAAGAATGTACAAACAGTGCTATGCCAGCAGCTCAAAAGATGACTAGTATTGTAAAAGGAACACCAAGTGAAGTTAAAGAAAGTTTACCATTAACTGCTGAACCTTCTAAAGTGGAAGTAAAAATATCAAAACAAGATATAACAGGCAGTAAAGAAGTAAAAGGTGCTACTCTCGTAATTAAAAAAGGTAATACTGAAGTAACCAAATGGGTATCAGAAGGAACAATTAAAAAGATATCTCTTGATGCAGGCACATATACCCTTGAAGAAACAATAGCTCCAGCCGGATATAAACTTAGTAGTAGCAAGGTAACTTTTACAGTTAACTCAAATGGTACAGTTACTGTAGATGGCAAAGTAGTAGATAAAGTTATAATGAAAAACGAACCATTCTATATAACTATATCAAAGCTAGGATTAACTAAAGACAAAGAACTAGTTGGTGCTAAATTAAAAATAACCGATAAAGATGGAAAACTTACTATAGATTTAGACGGCAAATCATTAGAATGGATAACTACCGAAAGCGCAGAAAAATTTCATTTAGCAGAAGGTACTTACTATTTAACTGAAATAGAAGCTCCAGCTGGTTATACAAAAAGTGATAAAACTATAGAGTTTATCGTAGAAAAAGATGGTACTATAAAAGTTAACAAAACAGAAGTAACTAAGGTAACAATGGAAAATGAACCATTATATATATATATTTCTAAAAAAAGTATTAATGGAAAAACAGAGTTACCTGGAGCAAAGTTAAAAATAACTGATAAAGATGGAAAATTAGAAAAAGACTTAGACGGTAAAAGTTTGATATGGACTTCATCTACTAAGGAAGAAAGATTCCGTTTAGCTCCTGGTAGTTATATATTAACAGAATTAGAAGCTCCTAAAGGATACGAACTTAGTGATGCAGTTATAGAATTTACAGTTACGGAAGATGGAAGAATACTATTTGATAAAAAAGAAGCTGAAAATAATATGATAGTATTTAAAAATACCCCTGAACCAGAACAAGTAGTAACTGGAAGTTCATTAATATACATATTATTTTTAGGTATAATAACTGCAGGAGTTGTAACATTCTTTGTATTAAAAAGAAACGATTAAAGTAGAAGAATTTCTACTTTTTTTCATAAAAGTAGTTGCTATTTAATATATTATATGGTAAAATTAATAGCGATGTGGGATAATCCGCTTATTATGGATAATGATTATCTGAAAAAGAAAGGAAGTGTATATACGATGAATATCATTGACAAAATTACTCAAAGTCAAATGAAAAAAGATTTGCCAGAATTCAGAGTAGGAGATTCAGTTACTGTTGGATGTATTATTACTGAAACTAAAGGTGGTAAGTCAAAAGAAAGAGTACAGGACTTTAAAGGAACTGTAATTGCAAGAAAAGGTAAGGGAGTATCTGAAACTTTTACTGTAAGAGGAGAATATTCTGGAATTGGTGTTGAAAAAACATTCCACGTTCATTCTAATAAAGTTGCTTATATTAAGGTTACTAAACCAGGTAAAGTAAGAAGAGCTAAATTATATTTCTTAAGAGATAGACAGAAAAAATATAATATTAAAGAGAGAAGATAATAGCTTTGCTACTATCTTTTTATTATTGAGGTGAAAGATGAAAAAAATTATTAAAGAATTATATCCTTATGTTATTATTGTAGTAGTTGTAATACTAGTTAGAACTTTTATAATAACTCCAGTAATAGTATCCGGTAGTTCAATGAAGCCTAATTTTAATGATGGAGAGTTATTACTAGTAAGAAAAATAAGATATAACGAGAAAACTATTAAGAGATTTGATGTAGTAGTAATAAAGAAGGATAAAGAAGAAATAATTAAGAGAGTAATAGGATTACCTGGAGAACATATTTCATACAAGAATAATAAATTATATGTAAATGATAAGTTAGTTCAAGAAAACTATACACATTTAAATACTAAAGATTTTAACTTAGAAGAAATATGTACTTGTAGCAGTATACCAGAAGGTAAATATCTTGTTTTGGGAGATAATCGTCCTATATCTAAAGATAGTAGATCAATAGGCTTAATTGATGAAAAAGATATAGTAGGAAAATCAGTATTTAGATTATGGCCTATAACAAAAATAGGCACTGTATAATTTACTATTAAAGAATAACATATTATAGTCAATAGTAAAATTATGTTTTAACTTCTTTCATAAAATAAAATGAAAGGAGAATCAAAATGAGTAACAATTGCTCTGATAATATAAGAAATATTCTTGAAGCAGGTAAAAAATGTAATTGTACTCCTGTTATTGTAGGTCCGATGGGGCCGACAGGACCTCAAGGACCCGCCACTATTACAGTGGGAACTACTACTACTGGTGATCCAGGAACTAACGCTAGTGTAGTTAATGTTGGTACTAATCAAAATGCTGTTTTAAACTTTACTATACCAAGAGGAAACACAGGAATTACAGGCCCAATCGGTCCACAAGGATTAACCGGACCTCAAGGTCCCGCAGGTCCAACGGGAGCAATAGGCCCAGCAGGTCCGATGGGACCAACTGGTCCAAGTGGCGCTGCCGGTATTACGCAGACTAATACTTATGGAAGAAAGTATGATACCACTGAAAATACTATAACTTTAGAGGCAAATATTTCTCAAGATGTACCACTTGGAAGTAATGGTCCATCTAATGGTATAACACTTGGTACACAAAATAAACTAACAATTCCTGCTGATGGAGTATATAAAGTTGATTACTATTTCTCAGGTAGTTCTAATGTTAATGCAGATATAACATTAAATGTAAAACAAAACGCTACACCTATTGGAAGTACCACTATTAGTAAGAATGTTACAGCAAATGTAGATTCTGATTTTGTTGGAAGCACAATTAATGCTTTTAGTGCTGATGATCAAATTGGTTTATCATTAGAATCTACTACAGCAGTTACTATATCGCCGGCTTCTGATACAAGTGCATATTTAAATATAGTTAAAATATCATAATGTCAAAACATCTCTATTTTTGAGATGTTTTTTAATAGACAAATAAAAATATATATGCTAAAATAATATTAAAGGTGATAGAGATGATTCATATGATGAAATTAAATGATGAACCATTTACTTTAATAAAGGCAGGTACTAAAGTAATAGAGTTAAGACTAAATGATGAAAAAAGAAGAAAAATTGGCGAGGCTACTATTACTAAAGTTTACTAATGAGTAAGGAAAAAAATAAATGACAAAAAATAAAATTATAACACTAGTATTTGTTGTACTTGCTATAGTATCACTTGCATTAATATATATATTTAGAATAAGAAAAAATAATAAAAGTATTCCAGTTACCGAAGGTGTAGCTGTAGTACCAACATTTGATGATGAAATATCATCTGATAGTAGTTATTGTGCTACATTCCAACTTGTTTGGAATGATATGAAGAATGAAATAATAAAAAAAGATATTGTATTTAACCCTGAAGAGATAATGGCTACTAATTTAAATAAAGAATCTTTTACTGAAGATATGATATCTGATAGTTATTACTTTAAAGTATTTGGGCCTAAGACAATAAAGTTAAAAGAAGAAATAGTAAATGGCATTAAAGAAAAATTTAATCAGACTAGCGACATTTTAGATGATTTTGATTGGGGGGAAGATGCCTTAGATGATCCTGATTTAAGAAGATATTTCTTTTATACAATGTTATACCGAGAATTTGAATATAAACAGAGATTTACAGTTTTAGAAAATAGTAACTTTGGTAATTATGAAGATGTAAAATACTTTGGTGTAGCTTCTAATAGTTCTAGTGAAGTAAGAAATCAGATAATAGTGTTATTCTATAATTCTAAAGATGATTTTGCAATTAAATTAACTACTAAAAGTAATGATGAAGTAATATTCTATAAGAATCCAAAAGGTAAAACATTTAATGAAATATATAGTAATATGACTAATGATGCTAATAAATATACTGGAAGCAAAAACTTTAGTAACAATGATACTTTCAAGGTTCCAATGATTAACTTTAATGTTAAAAGAGAATATAATGAACTACAAAATAAACCTTTTTATGATGATGAAAATAGAGAATATGTAATTGAAAAGGCAGTTCAAACAATAAACTTCAAACTAGATGAAAAAGGTGGTAGGGTAAAAAGTGAAGCCGCTATTGACACAAATGTTACTAGTGCTCCTGTAAAAGAATCAAGAAACTTTAATGTAGATGATACCTTTGCCATATTCTTAAAAGAAAGTTCAAGAGACATGCCATATTTTGCCGCTAGAATAGATAATATTAAAAAATATCAATAGTATAAAAGCATAATATTTGTTATGCTTTTTTCTTTGGTAATAATCTTACCAAGAAGTTGACATTATGTTACCATGTATATTATAATTAAATTGTAATTTCTGCAGGATTATTTAGTCATATCTAATAACTTGAAATATTGAAAAATAGTAAGATATTTATAAAAAGATTTAACGAAATAATGAACTCTATATTAGGTAATAAAAAACTGATAAAAAAAGAGTAATAGGGGGTAATAATGTAGAAAATAGAAACTAAAAATATTAATAGTATCCTTGAAGGTATAAAACACATTGATGATTATGGCAATGAATTTTAGTTAGCAAGAGAACTAATAATGGCATTAGAATATAAAAGTAGGTTTAAAATCAGCAAGAAATATTATGGATGTCAAATTATCTAGATATGCTTGTTATTTAATAGACACTATATATAAAGATGAAATATTATGGCTTTCACAAAAGGAATGTTGTAATGAATTGGATAAAAAATCAGTTACCGAGAAATGCTCGTTAACTGCTGATGATTGAAAAGCATACAATCATCTCCTAAATAAAGACAAAAGGATATAAAATTCTGGGTTTGATGTTAATGAACAACTCGTTGAGGTCAACAAGTTGTTAAAAAAAATAGTAATGTTCAAATAAATATATAGGAACATAAACTTTCAAGATATATTATTAGAGAGATGATAATGATATTATGATTATTAATTATTCAGATCAAGCCGTTATAAAAAAATAAAAAATCTATATTTTTGGCCGGTTCGACCTCAAGAGATAGAAATACAGAATCACAGAGAACTACTGCTTGTAAAAGGTTAAGTGAGTTAGGATTTGATGGCGTAGTTAAAGTTTCTGAATACTCAACCTAGAAACTAAAAGCAGATTATGTAGATCGAGCAATGTGTGAAAGAGGAGCATTAACAAATTCTACAGTTATTATGTTTTGGATTCCTAGAAGTTTACCTGATATACCCGCTTTTGCTGTGAATGTAGAATTTGGATATTGGCTACATTCTGGTAAAATAATATATGGCAGACTAACTGATGCTAAAAAACAAATTATTTAGATTGGTTATATCAAGAAGATTATGAGAAGATTCCGATAGATAACTTAGAAGAATTGTTAAAGCAATCAATAATATTGGCAGACAAATTATATAATGAAAAAAGCACTGAAATATTCTCACTAAGCAAAAGAAAAAATTTAGAAAGAGAGTAATGATATAAAAGAAATAAAACCAATATCCATTTTGTAAAGAAGAGGCTTTAGTCTTTCTTAAGAACCAAATGTTCAAGGAGGCCACTAAAACCACTCTATCTCTACAAAAATCTAAATAAGAAAATATAGTTAAAAAATATCTTAACTATATTATACGAGGAGGTCATTTTATGAAAAAAAATAGTATTACGATTAGATCAAGTGCTGCTGAATATCTAACTTATATTGCAGCAATCGGAACTGATAAAGAAACAATTGAAGTAAGATATGAACATGAAAATATTTAGCTTATTCAAAAAATGTTATCAACTCTCTATAGTGTAGAAATAAATACAATAAATTATCATATTAAAAAAATATATAATGATAATGAATTAAAAGAAGAATCAACTATTCGAAAATTTAGAACAGTTCAAAAGAAAGAAAAATAACAAATGGACAATAAAAGCCGGCAAATAACTAATCATGACTTTTTAATATATAAGGATTCAAACAATGATATTAAGGTTAGTGTAATGTTAATAAATAATGATATTAATTTTAAAAATATATAATTTTGATATAATCTTTGAAAAGACAAAGAATAAATTTTAAAATATTTGGAAAAATGATTAAACGAGAATTTGCTGAAAAATGGATATACAAATTAAAAAAATACTGGCTTGAGAAAAATATAGATGGTGTGTGTAGTTTATTTACTAACACAAAATTTTATCAAGAAACGCCTTTTATAAAACCGTTTTTGACTATCGAAGAAATAAAGGAAGAATGGTATCATGTTAAAAATGAAGAAATACATAATATAGAAATAAATGTATTAGCAATAGATGGAAATACTGTGATAGCTAATTGGTATCTAGAACAAAATAACGATGTTTATGATGGAATTTATCAGATAATGTTTAATGATAAAAATGAATGTATATATTTTAAAAGTTGGGAAATGCTTAAGCAAGAAGTTGAAAATAATGGATAATAAAAATATAAATAAAACCAATATAAATTGGGATATACTAACTCATGAAAAACTAAGATTTTAGATATAGGAGATGATAAAATTGACAAAAGATTTAATTGTAAGAAGTAGCACTGAAGAATTTATAACATTCAAACTTCAAGAAAAAGACAAAGGCATACAAGTAAGATATGAAAATGAAACTTTATGGATGACTCAAAAAGCTATGTCGGAATTATTTAATGTAGAACAACCGGCCATAGCAAAGCATTTAATTAATATCTATAATGAAAAGGAGTTAGATAAAGATTCAACTTATTCCAAAATGGAATTAGTTCAAAAAGAGGGACACAGAAGTGTTAAGAGAAATGTTGAATTTTACAATTTAGATGCAATAATATCAGTTGGATATAGAGTAAATTCATTAAGAGCGACACAATTTAGAAGATGGGCAACAAATATACTTAAAACATTTACAATTCAAGGATATGTATTAGATAAAGAAAGAATGAAAAATGGTTCATTTATTGATAAAGATTATTTTGAAAAGTTATTAGAAGAAATCCGAGAAATTAGATTATCTGAAAGAAGATTTTATCAAAAAGTAACTGACATTTATGCTACAAGTATAGATTATGATCCTAAATCTCCTATATCAATCAATTTCTTTAAAAGGGTTCAAAATAAAATGCACTTTGCTGTATCAAAACAAACGGCAGCAGAACTTATATATAATAGGGTTAATTCAGAAAAAGAACATATGGGTTTGACTTCATGGAAAAATAGTCCTAATGGTAAAATTATGGAATCAGATGTAATAATTGCTAAGAATTATTTAAATAAAGAAGAGTTAAGAGATTTAGAAGGAATTGTTAGTGCATTTTTAGAAATTGCTGAAAATAGGGCGAGAAGACATATTCCAATGACGATGGAAGACTGGTCATCTAGAATAGATAAGTTTTTGCTTGCAGATGATAGGGATATATTAAAAGATGCTGGAAAAATCTCACATGAAATAGCTTGTGATAAAGCATTAACAGAATTTGAAAAATATAGAGTTAAACAAGATAAATTATATAAATCAGATTTTGATTTATTAATAGAAGAAACAAATAAATAATGAAATGAAAGGAAGATTAGAAATATGCTTAATTTAGAAAAAGTAAAAGCAGAATTAAATAAAAGGAATTTTAGTTATAAAAATAATATTGTACCGGGACATAGTACATATAAAGTAAAATGGATTTTACCGGCTGGACCAGTAATCGTAATTGCATCAGAAAGAGCAACATCATACTTATTTGGTTTTGATGAAAAAGGAATTCATGTTTTTCCAGTAGAAGGCAACTGGAATATATTAGATTGTTGTTTAATAGAATGGAAAAATATTACAAAATTTGAAATGAAAAAAGGTATTTTACTTGAGAATACTATGAATATTACAACTAATGAAATGAAGGTATCATTAAAAATAAATAAAATGGTTGCAGGTAACCCATGGGTTAAAGAAAATATAAAAGAATTAGAAGAACTAAATTATTATAAAAAATAGTTGTAAAAAGTGTAAAAAAGGTTCTCTAAAAAAGGAAGTGAAAATAATGGATAAAAAAGAAAAAAGTTTACCATCTACGAGTATCAATTGGTAAGTGGAGAATTATGAAAAAATACACTTGAATACTTGAAAATAAAAGAAATTTTTACTAAATGCTTTTTACATTTTGGGACATTTTTTAATAAAATTTTAACTTAAATTGATAGTTGTATGACTTATGAAAAACTAAAGGAAAGGAGAGTATTGATGGAAGATAATAAACTAATTATATATAAAAATAGTGAAGGTAACATTATAGTAGATGCTATTTATAAAGATGAAACTTTATGGCTATCACAAAAAGGTATGTCGAAAGTTTTCAATGTTGGTGTACCAGCAATATCAAAACATTTAAAAAATATATTTGCAGAAAACGAATTAGATAAAAATTCAGTTGTTTCCAAAATGGAAATAACTGCACCTGACGAAAAAAATTATAATACTGAAGTTTATAGCCTTGATGCTATAATTGCTGTGGGATATAGAATTAATTCTAAAAAAGCGACTGAATTTAGAATATGGGCAACAAAAGTTTTAAAAGAATATATGATTAAAGGATTTGTATTAAATGATGAACGTTTTATAAATGGAAATAAATATGATGCAAAATATTTTGATGAATTATTAGAACGAATCAAAACAATCAGAGTAAGTGAAAGAATGGCATACCAAAAAATCACTGATTTATTTATTGCAACAGCAACGGATTACAATCCTAAGTCAGAAGAAGCTTATACTTTCTTTAAAATAGTTCAAAATAAGTTGCATTATGCTATAAGTGGACATACTGCTGCCGAATTAATATATAGTAGAGCAAACTCAGATAAAGAACATATGGGACTAACTAATTGGAAAAATTCTCCTGATGGTTTAATATATAAATATGATGTAGTTATTGCAAAAAATTATTTAAACGAAGAAGAAATGAATAATTTAAAAGATTTAACAAATATGTTTTTAGTATTTGCTGAAGATGAAGCAAAACAAAGACATGTTATGACAATGAAGGATTGGATAAATGCAACTGATGATTTATTAAAGTTTAGAAGAAAAGAAGTATTAAATAATAGTGGCAGTATATCTCATAAAGAAGCAGTAGAAAAAGCAGAAAAAGAATATGAAAAATTTAGAGTTATACAAGATCAAAAATACATTTCTTCAATGGATGAATTTTATAATAAATATTTAAGTGAAAATAAAGAGAAAAAATGATGAATCCATTTGATAGTGCAGGGAGGTAAAAGTGATGAAAAACTATATATGTAAAATTGCTACTATTGAAGAAATGAATAAAAAATGGGATTATGAAATATCGGTGGCAACCAAAAAAGGAAATTGGATTATTTGGAAAGAACAAAACATTAAAAATTATAAAAATGGTAAAATTATTCCTTACTATGGAATAATTAATGACCAAATAATATGTGAGGCCACTGCTGTATTAACTAGTGATATTGTTCAAAATAGTAATAAATTAGTAGATAATACAACTGCATACTTGACTGCTTTTAGAACTAACAAAGAATACAAAGGAAAAGGATATTTTTCTATATTGTATAAATTTATGGAAGAAGATTTAAAAAATAAAGGTTATACTGTATTAACATTAGGAGTAGAACTAGAAGAAATAAGAAACAAAGAGATATATAAACATTATGGATTTGTAGAACATATTAAAAATTCTAAAGAAGTATATCCAGATGGAACAGAAATTGATGTTGAATATTATGGTAAAAAATTAAAAAGGAAGTGATTAAAATGGATATGTATCAAAAGAGAAAAATGAGACAAGAAAAGAAAAATAATGACAATCAAGAAAGTTTTTCAAAAGTTTCCATTTCGTGGTATAAACCGAATTATGGAAAACTTCCCATGAAGGCTTATAAATAAAGAATTTCAATTTTATTTCTTTTTGCATTTTATAACTGAAAAATGATAATTATTTTAAATAAAATAGAGGTAATAACGACTTATGGAAAATTTTTGTATGAATCAATAAATAAGAGGTAATAATGAAGAAAATTGGAGATAGATATACTAACAATATTTTTGAGAATATTAAACATATAGATGATTATGAAAATGAATATTGGTATGCACGTGAATTACAAAAAGTATTGGAATACAAGGATTGGAGAAATTTTCAAAAAGTAATAGAAAAAGCAGTTTTATCAGTAAATAATAGCGTTTCAAGCGAAGAAGATTGGCTTGTTGATTTCAACAAGCCAATAAAAACTGGTAAAGGAAAAGAAGAGATTATTAAAGATTATAAACTTTCAAGATATATATGTTATTTGATAGTGCAAAATGCAGAACCAAGCAAAGAAGTTGTTGCCTTAGGACAAACCTATTTTGCTATACAAACAAGAAAACAAGAAATAACAGAACAGGAATATGATTCATTATCAGATGACGAAAAAAGATTTTATCAAAGCAAGGTAATTATACTTTGCAAAGAGTTGCCTCTGCAGCAGGTGTTAAAAATATGGCTGAGTTTCATAATGCAGGGTATAAAGGTTTATATAATGTTGAAACAGTTGATGATATTTTTAAAAGAAAAAAATTACGCTATAGAGAAGATATTTTAGATAATATGAATGAAGATGAATTAGTTGCTAATTTATTTAGAATAAATCAAACAAAACAAAAACTTTTAAAAGACAATGTACAAGGTGAGAAAGAAGCAAAAGATGTACATTATGAGGTAGGTAAAAAAGTTAGGAAAGCAATTGCAGATATTGGTGGAATGATGCCTGAAGAAATACCAACACCTAAAAAGAGTTTGAAAGAACTTGAAAGACAAAAGAAACAAATAGAAAATAAAGATAAAAAGAAACTAGAAAAAATGAAATGAAAAATTTTTAAATGCAATTATTGTAAAAAATAAAAGGAGGTATTTATTATGAATAATAATAATTTAATGGAAATATTTTATTTAGAAACGCCATCTTTAGAACGTAAGAAAGAAATAATAAATTATATAAATGAATTTGTAGAATATAAATCAGACATTAATGGAACTGGATCGTTGGATAAAATATTAGAAGGATATACTTTTGAACAGGCTTTAGAAAGATGTTTGAATATGGAAAACAGAGAATATGCAGAAAAAAATGGAAGATGCCAGGGAAAGACTTTTTTACTTATTAGAAAAAATGATAACAAAATTGTGGGTACAATCAACGTTAGGTGGAATTTGACAGAAGAAATGAAACAATTTGGTGGAAATATTGGTTATGGAATAAGACCTACTGAAAGAAGAAGAGGATATAATAAGATAAATTTATATCTTGGATTGATTGAAGCAAAAAAGATTGGACTGGATAAAGTGATGTTAGATTGTGACGTGGAAAATTTAGGTTCAAGTAAAACCATGGAAGCGTTAGGCGGAAAGCTAGAAAGAACTGAAATTGATCCATATGATGGAATACTAACAAGTGTATATTGGATTAATGTAGACGAATCGCTTGAAAAATATAAAGATGAGTATGTTAATTTTATTGATAAAAGTTATGGAAATAAGTTTATGAAATAATTAAAAGAAAGTGATAAATAATGGATATGTATCAAAAAAGAGAAATGAGAAAAAATAAAAAAATGAACGCGGATACAAAAAGTTTACCATCAACGAGTATCAACTGGTAAAGAACGACTTATATAAACTCTAATTAAAACTCTTATTTTATAAGGCTTTTAATTAAATTTCTTTTTACAATTTTTAATAAAAAATTAATAAAAATTATAAGAAAAATTGGGTAAGAACTACTTAAAGAAACTTTTTTATAAGAAGGTGAATATTTTGAAGATAGAAGATTTAAGAAAAGATTATGATGAATTACAAGTTAAATATGGTGCTAAGGAATTAGATTCTATATATAATGGTGGATGTGAAAAAAATCCTGATATATGTTTTGTTTTTATGAATCCTACAGGAAAAAATATTGCTAGTGATAAATCTTGGAAAGGTAGAAAGTCGCCATGGTTAGGAACTAAAAACATATGGAAGTTGTTCTATAAAGTTGATTTATTAAGTGAAGAAACATTTAACAAAATTCAAGAAAAGAAACCAAAAGAATGGGATTATGAGTTTTGCAACTATGTTTACGAAGAAATTGAAAAAAATAAATTGTTCATTACTAATTTAGGTAAATGTACACAAATAGATGCAAAACCGTTGCCTGATGAAGTGTTGAAAAAATATCTTGATTTATTATTCAAAGAAATAAACATAATTAAACCAAAAATAATTATTACTTTTGGAAACCAAGTTAGTTCTATTATTTTAAACAAAAAGATATCTGTATCTGAAAATAGAAAAAAATGCCACAAAATAGAAATTAATAAAAACAAATATAAAGTTTATCCTGTTTATTATCCAGTAGGTAATGGCATATTTAATATTGATAAATCAATAGAAGATATAAAATGGATAATTGAAAATGAAATAAAAAAAGAAGAACAAAATCTTCTTTGTGAAATTTTATAGAAAGTTGTAATATTAAGATGACATATAAGGTAGCAGCGTATCTTCGTTTATCAAAAGAAGAATATAGTAATGAAAAAGAATCAAATAGCATAACTAATCAAAAATTAATTATAGATAATTATTTAAAAGAACATAGAGAATATAAATTAATTGATTATTATATAGATGATGGTTATTCGGGTACTAATTTTGATAGACCAGAATTTCAAAGAATGTTAGAAGATATAAAAAATAAGAAAATAGATGTAATACTTATAAAAGATTTATCAAGACTTGGTAGAAATTATATTGAAACTGGTAATTTTGTAGAAGTAGTATTTCCTGCTATGGGAGTATCTGTAATTTCGGTAGATGAAAATTATGAAATTGATTCATCGGATTATTATAGTGATGATTATTTAGCATTGAAGAATTTATTTAATGATATGTACGCAAAAGACATATCAAAAAAAGTAAGAAGTTCTCTAATTGTGAAGAAACAAAATGGTGAATTTGTTGGAAAATTAGCTCCTTATGGATATATAAAAAATCCAAAAGATAAGCATAAATTTTTAATTGATAAAAATGTATCACATATAATTAGAAAAATATTTGATATGATACTTGATGGCAAAAGTAGAAGACAAGTTACTGACTTTTTAAATGATAATGATATATTAACTCCAAGCGAGTATTTAAATATTGATAAGAATAAAGATGTATCAGTTATGAAAAAATGGAATCCTGAAATGGTAAATACAATATTGAAAAACGAAAATTATACAGGAACATTACTCCAGGGCAAGAGAAGAAAATTAAATTATAGAGTTAACAAACAAATTCAATTAGAAAAGGAAAATTGGATTATAACTCCTAATCATCACGAAGCAATTATAAGTAAAGAAAAATTTGATAAAGTGCAAGATATTTTAAATAGACAAGCTAAAGTAAATAAAGATGGAAGTATAGGTATTTTATCTGGCTTTTTAAAGTGCAAATGTTGTGGCGGTAATATGATAAAACGAACTTCAAAAGAAAGAGTTTATTACTATTGCTCTAACTACTATAGAAATAAAACTTGTGAAAATAATGAATCTATTAGTGAAAATAAGCTAATTGAAATTATAAATGAAAAATTAAATTTATCTAATATTACTAGATTAGAATTAGAAAATAAAGTAAAATGTATTTATATTGATAAGAATAAAAATGTTAAAATTGATATTAAATAAAAAATTTAAAAGAAAGGAGAATAAAAAATGGACAATAAAAACTTACAAATAACTAATCATGACTTTTTAATATATAGAGATTCAAACAATGATATTAAGGTTAGTGTAATGTTAATAAAAAATGACATATGGCTTACTCAAAATTTAATTGCAGAATTGTTTGGTGTAGGAAGAAGCACAATAACAGAACATATTAATAATATATTAAATAGTGGTGAACTTGATGAAAATAATACCGTCGGAAAAACCGACGTTGATAATTCTAAAAAACCTGTAAAGATATATAACCTTGATATGATTATTGCAGTTGGATATAGAGTAAATTCAAAAAAAGCAACCAACTTTAGAATTTGGGCTACTAAAATATTAAAAGAATATATGATAAAAGGTGTAGTTATGGATGATGAAAGATTAAAAAATCCTAATTACATATTTGGCGAGGATTATTTTGAAGAAACACTTGAAAGAATTAGAAACATTCGTTCAAGCGAGAGAAGATTTTACCAAAAAATAACAGATATATATTCTTCTTGTAGTGTTGATTATGATAAAGATTCAGAAATAACAAAAGAATTTTTTAAAACAGTTCAAAATAAATTACATTATGCAATAACTGGTAATACTGCAGCTGAAATAATATATAACAGAGTTGATTCAGAAAAAGAAAATATGGGACTAACCAATTGGAAAAATTCTCCTGATGGACCGATCTATAAATATGACGTGGACATTGCAAAAAACTATTTAAATGAAAAGGAATTAAAAGATTTGAATAGAATAGTAACAATGTATTTAGATTATGCAGAATTGCAAGCAGAAAATCATAATGCTATGACTATGAAAGATTGGGTAGAAAAATTGAATGCATTTTTGCAATTTAATGATAAAGAAATATTACACAGTGCAGGGAAAATATCGGCAAGTGTAGCAAAAGAATTAGCTTATAAAGAGTATGATAAATTTAAAGTTAAACAAGATAAATTATATAAATCAGACTTTGATAATTTTTTAAATGAAACAAGAATGATAGAGAATGGAAGTGATAAATAATGGATATGCATTCAAAAAGAGAAATGAGAAAAAATAAAAAAATGTACGAAGATACAAAAAGTTTACCATCAACGAGTATCAACTGGTATCCAGGTCATATGGCAAAAACAAAAAGATTAATTAAAGAAAATATAAATTTAATTGATATTATTTACGAAGTAATAGATTCAAGAATACCATATTCATCAAAAATAAAGGATATTGATGAATCAATTGGGAATAAACCCAAAATTTTAATTATGACTAAATACGATTTATGTGATTTAGAAGAAACAAATAAATTTATTAAAGATTATGAAAATAAAGGTTATAATGTTATACCCGTTGACTTAGTTAATAATAAAAATATTGATAAAATAATTATAAAGACAAAAGAAATACTTAAACCATTAGATGATAAAAGAAAAGAAAAGGGGCTTAAAAAGAGAAGCCATCGTGCACTTATTATTGGAATACCTAATGTAGGTAAATCCACATTAATAAATAGATTGGTTGGTAAAAAAGCGGCTAAAACTGGGAATATGCCTGGTATAACTAAAAACCTAAATTGGATAAGAATAAATAATGACTTAGAATTATTAGATAGTCCAGGAATTTTATGGCCAAAATTAGATAATGAAGAAATAGCACTCAATTTATGTGCAATGAGTGCTATAAAAGAAGAAATATTGAATTTAAGTGATATTTCTATACACATATTAAAAAAATTAGATACATATTACAAAGATAAACTTATTGAAAGATATAAAATAAACAAGGTTAATTACAATGACATTGTTCTTACACTTGATGAAATAGGTAAAAACAGAGGATGTATAACAAAAGGAAACCAAATTGACTATGATAAGGTTTACTCTATTATTTTAAAGGATATAAAAGAAGAAAAAATTAAAGGAATTACATTTGATAGATTTAATAATTAAATAAAAATATAAAAAATTGCCATAATATATATGGTGATTTTTTTGATAGAAAGATACGAAATAGTAAAAGATGGAAATGAAGAAATTCTTATAATATATTTAAATTACAAATATGAATTTAGTAAAGATTTTACGAATTTTGAAAATGACAATAATTTAAAAGAAAAAATAAAAAAAATTAAATTTAATGGAAGCAAAGTAATTATTATGGTGGGTACACTTGTATTAGGTACTTTATTTATTAACGCATCTTTTAGTCCAATAATAAATAATAATGAAATCAGTAACAAAAACATAGTGAAAGAGGAAACTAGTATTTCCATTGAAAATAAAGATTTAGAAGATAATGTAAAAGAAGAAATTAATAATAAACAAGATACAACAAATTCTAAAAAAGATGAAGATACAAATGATAAAATTAATTTTAAACAAAATATAATTTCTGATATTGATAACAAAGTCAATGAAGAAGAAAATGACAAAACAGAAGAAAAACAAGTAAAAGAAACAATTGAAAACGCAATAACTCTTTATAGATCAAATGGTGAAATATTAAATTTAACAATAAATGAATATTTAATTGGTGCAGTAGCAGGAGAAATGCCAGCATCTTTTAATATAGAAGCATTAAAGGCACAAGCAGTAGTATCAAGAACTTATTTACTTAAACGAATAAAGAATAATAATATAATAATAGATTCCACTATGCAACAAGTATATAAAGACAATAACGAATTGAAAAATATGTGGAAAAATGATTTTGATAAATATTACAGTAAAATCAAAAAAGCAGTATTAGATACAGACAAAATAGCAATTTATTATAATGGAGATTACATAGATGCACTTTATCATTCAACTAGTAATGGCTATACATTAAATTCCGAAAACGTTTGGAGTAATGCAATTCCATATTTAAAAGGTGTAGAAAGCAAATGGGATTTAAACGCATCATCATATTTAAAAAACACTAATAAGGACATTGCTTATGTTCTATCTCTTTTTGGAATAGATGATATTAATAAAATACAAATAGTATCTCGAGATGATACAAACCATGTTAAAGAAATAAAAGTAGGTGATAAAATATATAAAGGTACTGCCTTCAGATCTTTACTCAAGCTTCGTTCAACTGATTTTGATATAATGGTTAACGATAATTCTGTTGTTTTCATAACCAGAGGTTTTGGACATGGAGTAGGAATGAGTCAATATGGTGCAAATGGTATGGCAAACGAAGGGTATAATTATATAGATATATTAAATCACTATTATACAAATGTATCCATATATTAAAAGCATAAAACAATGTGTAAATAATATTACTCTACTTTCAAAATAATTGTAAGTTTTTTTAATATATGTTATATTTTAAGTGGTGATGTTATGGATGGATTTACATTCGGAAAAATAATTTTTATAGTTGCAACAGTATTTATAGGAAGTACATTTATATTTGTGTTTGCAATGTTTTTTAGTCCTAAGTTAAAAGGCAAAATAATGAGTAGAGAAATAAGTGCATTTAAACACATGATGAATTATTCAAAAAATGATGTTAAAAACATAAAAGAAAATATGGGAAATATATCAATTGATTCAGAACATGATATATTAATGCAAAATAAAAACAAAATAAAAGAAATTAACAATATTTATTATGAAACGAAAAAAGACTCAATAAAAAATACTATAAAAGATATTAAAGGCGAATTAAAAAATAGTTGTTATTGCAAATTTTGTGAAAAAAAGATAGATACCGATTCAAAATATTGTAAAAGTTGTGGAAAGAGACAATAGGTGATATTATGTTATTGAAAAAAGCTGTTTTAATTATTCATGGATTTGCTGGTGGAACTTATGACGAAGAATACTTAGCAAATTACTTAGAACTAAAAGGGTTTGATGTATATACCTTTACCTTACCAGGACACGATAGAATGTTATTCAATAAAATAACAAAAGAAGATTGGATAGAATCTGCTAGAATACATCTTGAAATGCTTATTAATAATAAATATAAACAAATATATGTAATAGGTCACAGTATGGGAGGAATACTCGCATCTTATTTAGCTGCAAATTATAAAGAAGTAAAAAAAATAGTATTAGCAGCTCCTGCTTTTAAATATTTAACATTCGAAGAAGAAGATTTCAAATTTTTAACTGTTCTTAAAAACAGCCCAAAAATATTTAAAGATTATCAAAAAGAAGAAATAATATCAAGATTAATTCAATTTCCTAAATCAGTCATTAAAGAATTCATGGATTTAGTAAAAATATCTCGTGATATTCCATCAAAAATTTACTGTCCAACACTTATAATTGAAGGAACAAAAGATATTATAGTTCCTGCTAAAAGTGCCACTTTTGTATATGACAATTTATCTTCAACAACAAAACATATCATGTATTTAGATGGTGTTACACATGATATATTTAAAAGCGAAAAAAAACTAGAAGCATGTATTGCAATAGAAAAATTTTTAAAATATGGAGTATTTATAGATGAAAAAGATATGTAAAAACGATATAAATTTAAATGATGCCATTACATGTGGGCAAATATTTAGATATTTTGTTACTAATGACAAATATACGCTTATTTTAAGCGATAGAGTAGTTGAATTATATGAAGATAATGAATATATTTATGCAACATCAAATAATGAAACAAATTTAGAAAATATATTGATTAATTTTCTTGATTTAAATAGAGATTATGAAAAAATTAACCAATATTTAATAAACAATGACAATAGCTTAAAGACTATTATCGAATCTTGTAAAGGTTTTAAAATAATAAATTCTCCTTCATTTGAAATGATAATATCCTATATGATTAGTGCTAATAACAATGTTAGAAACATTACTAAAGCAGTTAACAATTTATCAGAAAAATATGGAAAAGAAATAATTTTTAATGACAAAAAATATTATTTATTTCCCAGTTTAGATGATATGAAAAAATTAAATTTAGAAGATTATATTAATTTAAAACTCGGCTTTAGAAGCAAATACATATATGAATTTGTAAAGAATATTAATGAAGAAGATATAAACAAAATAAATGAACTAGATACTATAGCAGCAATAAAATATTTGACAAGTTTTAATGGAATTGGTTTAAAAATCGCATCATGTATACTATTATTTGGTTACAAAAGATTAGATGTTTTTCCAATAGATACATGGGTTAAAAAATATATGATGGATAATTATGGATTTGCTGATATTAACAAAATTAAAGAATATGCAACAAATAAATATGGAGAATATAGTGGACTTGCAATACAATATATGTTTCATTCCAAAAGAAATAAAGCTTTGCACTAATGTTTTTTGCAAAACTTTATTTTTAATGTAACCAATAATAAATAAGAACATATAAATAATAAACTTACTATTATATATGGTGTCTTTGAAACAATTTGTGCTATTGTAGTACTCTTATAAGCATAATTAGAAATTAATACAATAATTGTTGTTATTAATATAGAAGTAATTCTTAATGATTTTTCTCTTAACTTTAATTCAGTACTTAAATAATAAAATATTGAATATAAGAAAACTAATATGGTAAAAAAATAATCTACTATAAAATAAAATGATAATATATTTTCTGCATTAGATATAAAACCATACTTTATTTTTTTTAATGCAAAATAAGCTGGATAATTAAATAAGGTTACATACTCTACATTAAACAAAGTTGTTACATAAAATATAGCAATAAATGTTGCAACAAACGAAAATATATAGCCGATGATTAATGCCTTATTATATTTTTTTGCATGATTTTTTTCCTTTGGTATTATACTTAAAAATATTACTGGAGTAATTGCATACGCAATATAATAAAGAGAACTTTTAAATAACGAAAATATATTAGTAGAAAACAATGGTTTTAAATTATCAAAATTAACATATTTTATTAAACCAACACTATTTAAAAAAATAATAACACTAGTTAAAAAGAAAAGAAATAAAGCAGTTCTACCTATTACTTCAGGACCCTTTTTAATTATAAATAATATAGGAAAAATAAATAATATAGTTATAAATATATTTGGTGTTTCAAATAAATATTTTATTTTAGAAAAATTTATAAAATCATTTAGTATAATTACTAACACAAAAATTAGTACCAAAACTATAATAAAGTTTATTATCTTCGAAATGACTTTTGAAAAATATTTATTAATTAACTCAAACATATTTATTTCCTTACTATTAATATAACAAATTAACAATACTAAAGGCATTCCTATACAAAAACCAATCAATAATGAAACCCAAGTATCATTCCTACTCATTTCTATCATATTTTGAGCACCCATGCCAGTAAACATACTTCTGGATAAAAATACAACTAATGCAAAATATTGGTAAGCATCTACTTTATTATTACTATATTTCTCTATCAATACTTTTCATCTCCTTTTTTTATTGAACCCTTTTGAATAAATTTAACTTTTACTTCTATATTACTATTTATATTTTTCCTTAAATCATTATAATTTTTTCCCTTATAATGCTTATAATCATTCTTAAGCACATACCTTTCTATACCCAAAAAATCAGATTTATAATATTTTTTTGCATACTCAATAGTTTCATTAAGCATATCTTCTATACGCTTTTCCAATTTCTTCTCCAATTTTTTTACATCACTTTCTTTTTTTATATTATAATTACAATTTAATTCAGACAAAGAACCAACTATTGTAGATTTAATAGATAAAGTATTTTTACTTACATCATAACTAAGTTTTGAATTATTATTTACAAGTTCTATACTAGCATAATTATTTTTATCGCATTTGAATGATATGACATTTTCATTAACATTGTTTAATGCAATATTATATCCAAATGCAGCATCACGGTTTAAATAACCCACAAATTTTTCTCTACTAAACATTGCTAATTCTTTAGACATTACTATTCTTTTTTCAGGATTAACTTTTTTGTTATCACTTTTATTTTCTTTTATTGTAATTAAAGGTATAACAGGATCTATTCCTGTTTCAATAATAGTAGCAGCAAACTCATCAAATGGGATATTGTTTACAGAACCCTGTATTTTTGATGCGACTTCTATACTAGATTTTATACTTTCCGCTGGTATTGATTCAAGTGGAGTAATTATACTCATAACCTCATTTATACTTGCATCTTTTATCATAAGTATATTAGCATCTTTTGTTATTTCAGGATCTCTTAATATAAAATCAAATAATTCAGAAATATTGCTTTTTGCAATTCTTTCACTAATTATAATTGATTCTAAATGTCCTACATATAATTTTTTTGGAGATTCCAAAGTAGTATTTCTAAGTGCTTCATGTATAGTTTTTCCCTTTGAATTATACAATATTACTTCAGAACTATTTTTCTTCGAATCATCATTCGAATTTGATTTAGAATTTAATATTTGAACAGTTATATGAAATTCTTCGTCAACTTTATCTATTCCCAAATTTGAAATTATTGCCATATCTGTTAATTCTCTATAATCACTACAACCAGTTAATAATAAAATTACTAATATTAGAATAAATATTTTTTTATTTTTCATAATGCCCCCTTATTATATTTTTAGAAGCAGTTAACTTGTTTCTATACTGCATTTTATATTTTGAATTTAACACAATATCATTTCCCTGATCATCTTTATCAAAAGGTGAAAGTGGATATAAATAAGGATAACCAATTGATTTAATACTAGACAATTCAGCAATTAATAATATTACTGAAATAAATACACCAATCATTCCAGATATACTAGCAAAAAATATAAATACAAGTCGCCATATCTTTATAGGATTTGCAACATCATTACTGATGAATATAAGTTCGCTAATTGCAGTTATAGCAATGACTATTACCATAATTGGACTTACCAAACCAGCTTGTACTGCTGCATCGCCAAGAACTAAAGCTCCAACTATCGAAAGAGCACTACCAAGAGCAGAAGGTGTTCTTGTATCTGTTTCTCTTATTATTTCAAACGTTATATTCATAAATACAGCTTCTAAAATTGTAGGGAAGGGAACGCCATCTTTTTGCATTGCAAAATTTACCAAAAGTTCAGGTGGAATTATTTCATGATTATATGTAATAAGTGCTATATAAATTCCAGGCAACATAGTAGATATTACAAATGAAATAAATCTTATTATTCTCATATATGTAGAGTTTTTAGCATTTTGATAATAATCATCCATAGTATGAAAAAACTCCATAAAAAATGCAGGAAATAGCAATACAAATGGAGAATTCTCAACTATTACAGCAATTTTGCCACTAAGCAGTTTATAAGATACTAAATCAGGGCGTTCCGTTGATAGTACACTTGGAAATAAAGAATCATTTTCTTTTAAATACTCATATACATAATTACTCGCAACAATACTATCTATTTTTATGTTACTTATTTTTTCCTTAATCTCTTTTACCTTATTTTTATCAACAATTCCATCAACATACATTATTCCAATCTTAGTATTACTTTTTTCTCCAATTGTTACTTCATCTAACCACAAAGAGTCACTTCTTATTCTTTTTCTTATTAGTCCAATATTTGTTTGATAATTCTCAGTAAAACCATCTTTCGGACCCTTAATTGTTTTTTCATTCTCACATTTATTTATTCCACTATCTAAGCTTCTCTTAAATTCAACTACATAATAAGATTTATTTATTAATATTGCAGCAAATCCATAATACAAATAATTTATCAATTCTTTTTCATTATTAACACATTTAACATTATGTGCAGGTATAAATTCTTTTATATATTTATATAAATTGAACGTTACTTTTTTATGTATCTTTATATAACTAAAATAGCTTAACGCAAACTCATCAATTGAATTTGTATCACATAAAGTTTCAATGAACACAATATACATTTTTTTATTTGAAATATTGTATTCTTTTATTATAAAATCTTTACTATCTCCAGTTTGTTCCTTTATTATTTTAATAAGTTTTTCCATTAATAACCACCATTTCTATTATTGACTTTAAACCACCAAAATATGCTATAATATAGAAGGTGGTAGTATGTTAAAAGAAGATGTAAAAATTTATAGTCAAAATAATGAAGGAATGGGAATAGGTAAAATAGATAATATTGTTACATTTGTACCATTCACTTTACCAAATGAAGTAGTAGATGTAATAATAACTGAGCAAAATAAAAATTATTATAACGGATTTCCCAAAAAATTAAAAAGCATGTCAATCGAAAGAAGAGAAATAAAATGTCCATATTATTATAGATGCGGTGGATGTAATATACTTCACCAAAAATACGAATACCAACTAAATTTTAAAAAGCAAAAAGTCATAGACAATTTAATGCATATTGGAAAAATAAACATAAACTGCAATATAGAAATTGTAAGTGGCGAAGAATATTATTATAGAAATCATATAACATTAAGCATATTAAACGATAAAATTGGTTTTTATATGGCGAAAACCAATGATATAATAAACATTAACGAATGTATAATTTCTAATAAAAAAATAAATGAGATTATTAAAAACATAAAGCAATTTCTAAAAAAATATCCAGACAATAATATAGATAAAATCAGTATCAAAGCATATAACGAAACTCAGATTAATATTATGTCAAAAGATTTTAAATTAATAAAAGAATTTAAAAAGTATGTAAATACTGATTCCTTATATTTAAATAACGAATATGTTTGTGGTTTAAAAAGAGTAACAGAGTACTTAAACAATTATAAATTTTATATATCATGCAATTCATTCTTTCAAAAAAATACCAAAATGGCTGAAAAGTTATATGATTACATAAAAGAAAATGTAAATGAGAATGATAAGGTTTTAGATTTATATTGTGGAACTGGTTCAATAGGTATATATGTAAGTGAGAAAGCAAAAAATATACTTGGCATTGAGATTAAAGATGAAGCAATAGAAGATGCAAAGTTAAATGCTATAGAAAATAATGCAAATAACATCGAGTTTATATGCGGAAAAACTGATAATGCTTTATATAATATTAAAAAGATAGATACCATAATTGTAGATCCACCTAGAGTAGGACTTAGTAATAGAGTTAAGAATTATATATTAAAAATAAATCCAAAAAACATCATTTATGTTTCTTGTGATTCAGTAACACTTGCTAGAGATTTAAAAACTTTAACAGAATCATATAACATTAAAGAAATCAAATTATTTGATTTGTTTCCAAACACTTATCATGTAGAATGTGTGATTTTACTACAAAGGAAAGATTAGTAGAAATGCTTAATTTTCAAGTATTTGCAGACTATTATAGATTTCCAAAAGTAGATGAAAATAGTCGTTTAAGAGTACTAGAAAATAAAATTTTAGTAAGTGTGTGTACGACATTAGAATAAGGAAACACATGACTAAATTACTAATAAATATAATTAAAAAAGAATTTTAATAATGTATTCCTAGAACTTATGTATTTTTCTTTAAAATTTTTTTAGAATATATTGATTTAAATGGAAATTAATGGTACCATAATGAAAAATTATTTAAATTCCAATTAAATTAATTAGTTTTGGAGGAGGAGGGCCTTATTTTAGGTCCCCCTTTTTTTAAAATTCAAAATCTAAAGGAGGTAAAAATGAAAAAATGGAATCACTTATAATTGAAAGTGTAGGAAAATGCTTTGATGTATCTGATTTAAATAGAGATGATATATCACCGCAAGAAAGTATTTATTTAAATTATCCTATTGAATACGGTTGGCAAAAAGAATGGTGGAAATATATTAAACTAAATTTTGTAAATCAAGAACAATTTAATCAGGACAAATTAATAAGATTAAACAAATTAAAAAAATTTGATCTAAATCCTAGTGAGAATATATTTGACAAGCAGTTTGTTCCAATGGATTATAGTCTAATTAAAAAATTACTTAACCATATTCAATCGATAGATGAAAATTGGGATAAATCAGATGAATATACTGTATCAATATCTATGAATTCAAATGGCAAATTAGTATTTTGGGATATTCAAACTCCAGTAGGAAAATCAAAAATATTAAGGAGGACAAAATGAATTTAATACCGATAACATATCATTCTAAAAAATATCCAGCAGGTGTTATTAGTAACATAGATGAAATAGCAGGAAATTTTGATAAAGATTCAATTAATCCGCAACGAAAATACTCATTACATACTGAATATTCTCATATGAAAAGAAAATTAGATAATCAATTAATTAATAAATATCCTGAATTAAAATCATCAGAAAGAGATAACGTACCTCAATTATGGAAAAATAAAGAATGGGCAAAGGAGTTTGCAAATTTTATAATTGAATTAATAGGTAATAATTTATCTCCAGAGATAATAGAAATTCATCCGCCTTTTAATGATTATTGTAATACTTTTTCGGATTTTTTTGATATATATGGAGAGTTTGAGAAAATTATATTGAAAAAATTCCCGAATGTAAAAATTTTTATTGAGAATAGATGTGGAACATTTTATAGATGGGGAAAATTTATAATTTCAAATGGCAAGTCAATAATTCAATTTTTAGAAGAATTACAAAAGAGAAATTTAAATTTAAAACTAGTTCTTGATTATCCACAAGTTTTTAGTGCTGAAGCTATAAAAATGGACGATATTAAATTAAAAAAAATAATTAATTTTAATAATAATATCAAGGAATATATTTCATATATTGGTGGCTTTCATCTTTGGGGTAAGAAAAAAAGTCAAACAGGAAGATGGACTTCACATACTGGGGATTTAAATACATTTTTTAGTAACAATGACTTATTGAAAGATGAATTTATAAATTCTGTAATTGATATTTTTGATGACAATATTGTTAGATATTTTGTACCTGAAGTTAATAGCGGTGAAGAAGATTTACAATCAATTATTAATGATTTATTAAAATATGATATTAAATTTAAGTTAGATGATTAAAAAGCGGTGTTAATTATGCTATAATGATTATAATAGGAGGTAATCATTATGAAAGAATGTGTTTTTTGCGAACAATTTATACCAAATAGAAAACCATTATTTGAAAACGACTTGGCTATTGCGTATCTCGATGAATTTCCAGTTAGTAAAGGACATACACTAATTATTACAAAAAGACATGCTGAAACCTTTTTTGATATAACTGATGAAGAGCAAATTGCAATAATTGAATTATTAAATAAGTGCAAAAAATATATAGATAAAAAATGTAATCCTGATGGATATAATGTTGGATTAAATTGCGGTAAGTCAGCAGGACAAAGTGTTATGCATATACATATGCATTTAATTCCTAGATATAAAGGTGATGTTGATGATCCATGTGGTGGTGTTAGAGGAGTAATACCGAATAAAAAAAATTATTAAGGAGAATTAAAAATGGAAAGAATATATAATAAATTAGTAAGAGATAAGATACCTAACATAATAAAAGAAAAAGGTGAAACACCCATTATAAAGACATTAAATGAAATAGAATATAAAAAAGAATTAGAAAACAAACTATACGAAGAATATAAGGAAGTAATTGAATCTAATGGTAATGATCGAATAGAAGAGTTAGCAGATATGTTAGAAGTAATAAAAGCATTAGCAAAATTAGAAAAAAGAGATTTAAATGATGTTTTAACAATTGCGGATGAAAAGAGTAAAAAGCGTGGTGGCTTTGAAGAAAAAATTTTTCTTGAAAAAGTTATTGAATCAAAATAAAATCATGAGTATTAAATCAAATAACTAAATTTCTTCATTATTTTTTCCTAAAACAGTTTAATATTTAATACAAATATGTTATTATATATTATATTAGGAGATGATAAAGATGGGACTTAAATTAAAAAGTTTTTTTAAATCTGAAGACGAAATTACATCTGATGATGAATATTATACATTAAGCACTGATGAAGCATTAAAGGGTACTAACAATGAAGGTAGCAAATTAATACTTCTAGAACCGAGAGCTTATTCTGAATCACAGCAAATAGCAGATCATTTAAAAAATAGACACACTGTTGTAGTTAATTTAAAAAGAGTTACAGCAGATCAAGCCAAAAGAATTGTTGATTTTCTAAGTGGAACAATTTATGCTATAGGTGGAGATTTACAAAAGATTGGTGGAGGAATATTCTTATGTACACCAAAAAATATAAATGTTCAAGGTAAAATATCAAACGATAATGAAGCAAAAAACGATAAAATACATGATAATAGCGATATAGATATTGATTTTTAATTTTTAATATTTGAAGGAATAATGTATCAAGTGTTTAAGTAAATTATATTTGAGGTGAATGGTATGGAAAAGTTTAAAAGGAGTATAAATGGTTATAACATAGATGAAGTTAATGCATTTATAGATGACGTTATAACTAAAGTAGAATTAATTATAACAGAAGAAAAGAAAATAAAGAATGATATAGTAATCAAAGAGAAAAAAATTCGCGAATTAGAAGATGCCATTCTAAGATATCAAAATATGGAAAATCAACTACATACCTCACTATTAAATGCTGAACAAAATGGAGAATACATAAAAAAGGTTGCAAAATCTGAAGGAAATGCTATAATAAGTGAAGCAAAGAGAAATGCAAATAGAATTATTAGTGATGCATTAATTAGAGCAGAAAAAACTGAACATGAAACTCAAATGTTAAAAAACAACATTAGTTTATTTAAAAGTAAAGTTAAATCAATGTTAAATGAGCAACTAGAAATTGTAGATAAAATAGACGATATATTGTAGATTAAATGATAGAGATGTTATATTATGATCTTTAAAGAGAACTTATGGTTGGTGAAAATAAGTAAGTAGTAATATATGTATCACTCTTGATAATTCTTTCTGATAAAGAAAGACCGGATAAAACCGTTATATTGATAAGTGCATAGAATCTATGAACTAAGGTGGTACCGTTCTTCTGAACCCTTAGATTATAGATTTTTTATTTTAAGGAGGATTTTTATGAAAAAATTTAATGAACTTTCAAAAGAAAAAGTAAATGTGGTAGAAAAAAGAATATTAGATAGTTGGAAGAAAAACGATATCTTTAATAAAACAATTGAAAACAGAAAAAACAATGAAAACTTTGTATTCTATGATGGTCCTGCTACCGCAAATGGTATGCCTGGTGTACATCATATGCTAGCAAAGCTACTTAAAGATTCTTTTTGCAAATACAAAACAATGAAGGGGTATAAAGTATTAAGAAAAGTTGGTTGGGATACACATGGATTACCTGTTGAACTTGGTGTAGAAAAAGCACTTGGCTTTACTTCAAAAGCAGATATAGAAAAGTATGGAATAGAACAATTTAATAAAAAATGCAAAGAAAGTGTTTGGGAAAACGAGGAGGCATTTAAAAAATTAACTGAAGAAATGGGACAATTCATTGATTTAGAACATCCTTATGTAACATATGACAATAACTATATTGAAACAGAATGGTGGATTTTAAAAAAATTCTTTGACGCAGGTCTTATTTATGAAGGCTATAAAATATTGCCATATTGTCCTAGATGTGGTACTGGACTTGCATCACATGAAGTCGCACAAGGATATAAGGATATTTCAGTAAATACCGTTACAGTACCATTTAAATTAAAAAATGAAAATACATATCTTTTAGTTTGGACTACAACACCATGGACTTTAATAGCAAATGTTGCAGTATGTGTTAATCCTAATGAAGAATATATTAAAGTAAATTCAAAAGGATATACATTTATAGTAGCAAAAAAACTTGCTGAAAAAGTTTTAGGAAATGATTATGACATTATTGATACATTCAAAGGTAAAGATTTAGAATATACAGAATATGAACAATTGCTACCATTTATAAATGTATCAAAAAAGGCATTCTTTGTTGTTTGTGATGATTACGTAACAATGGAGGATGGAACTGGACTTGTTCATATAGCACCAGCATTTGGACAAGATGATTATGAAGTAGGTAAAAAATATGATTTACCAGTAATAAATCCAGTAGGAGAAGATGGAAAATACTTAGAAGGACCTTGGATAAATATATTTGTAATGGATCCAGAATTAGAAATAACAATAATTAAATACTTAAAAGAAAATGACAAACTATTCAAAAAAGAAAAGATGAATCACAACTATCCACACTGTTGGAGATGTAATACTCCACTTTTATATTATTCAAAACCAAGCTTATATATAAAAACAACAGAATTTAAAGATAAAGTTATAGAAAATAATAATAAAATTAACTGGTATCCATCATATGTTGGTGAAAAAAGATTTGGAAATTGGCTTTCAAATATGAATGATTGGGCAATATCCAGAAATAGATATTGGGGAACTCCAATCCCATTATGGAAATGTGATTGTGGGCATATGGAAATGATTGGTTCAAGAAATGAACTAATAGAAAAATCAATAGAAAAAATAGATGAAACTATTGAACTTCATAGACCATATGTAGATGACATTCATATCAAATGTCCAAAATGTAATAAAATCATGACTAGAATCAAAGAAGTAATTGATTGTTGGTTTGATTCCGGATCTATGCCATTTGCACAGTACCATTATCCTTTCGAAAATAAAGAATTATGGAATGAACAATTTCCAGCAGATTTTATATCTGAAGGAATAGATCAAACAAGAGGATGGTTTTATGTACTACTTATAATCTCAACATTTGTAACAGGTAAAAGTCCATTTAAAAATGTTTTAGTTAACGATCTATTACTTGATAAATATGGTCAAAAAATGCATAAGAGTAGGGGAAATGCAATTAATCCTTTCGAAATAATAGAAGAATATGGTGCAGATACAGTTAGATGGTATATGCCATACGTTTCACCTGTATGGACACCAATTAAGTTTGATATTGAAGGATTAAAAGAAGTATATTCAAAATTCTTCAACACTTTAAGAAATACATACAATTTCTTTGCACTTTATGCAAACACTGATGAACTTGATCCAAAAGAATTCAATGTTCCATATGAAAATAGGGAAGAAATAGATAAATGGATTTTGTCTAAATACAATAAATTAGTAAAAGAATGTACTCAAAGTTATGATACATTTGACTTAACAAAAGTAGTAAGAAAAGTAACTGACTTTGTAAGTGAAGATTTATCAAACTGGTATATAAGAAGAACAAGAAGAAGATTTTGGGCATCAGAATTAGACGATAATAAAAAAGCAGTATACAATACTACTTATGAAGTATTAGAAGGATTATGTAAATTAATCGCTCCAATTGTACCTTTTGTATCAGAAGAAATCTACACAAACCTAACAGGAAAAGAATCAGTTCACTTACAAGATTTCCCAGTATACGATGAAACTAAAATTAACGAAAAAATAGAAGAAAAAATGGATTTAGTACGTAATATTATATCGCTAGGTAGAAATGCCAGAGAAGAAGCAAAAATCAAAGTTAGACAGCCAATTAATGAAATAATCCTTGATGGTAAAAATAAAACTATAATCAATGACTTAATAGATTTAATAAAAGAAGAGTTAAATGTAAAAAATGTTACATTCACACAAGACCTTAAAGAATATATTTCGTACGAAATCAAACCTAATTTTAAAGTATGTGGACCAATTCTTGGTAAAAATATAAAAGAATTTCAAGATAAGTTAAAAGATTTTACAGCAGATAATATAAACACTTTAGAAAAAGGCAATACAATTACTCTAAACATTGGTGGTAATGATATAGATATTACTTATGATATGTTAGATATAAGAATTAACTCGAAAGATGGTTTTAATGCTAGCAACGAAGGAAATAATTTTATTATATTAAATACTACTCTAACAGAGGAATTAATAAATGAAGGAATTGTAAGAGAATTTATAAGTAAAGTTCAACAAATAAGAAAAACAAATAATTATGAAATGATGGACAATATAAATATCTATTATTCACATAATGATGAATTTAATAAATCAATTACTAATTATATAGATTTCATAAAAAAAGAAACTCTTGCAATAGATTTAATCGAATCAGATGAAAACTATAAAAATACTTATGATCTTAATGGTATAGAATTGGGTATAAGATTAGAAAAAAGGAACTAGTGAGATAGGAGACTGCTGAAAAAATAGTTAAAATAAAATCAACAAATTAGGTTTGATTCCTAATTTGTTGATTTTTTAATATTTTTTAACTTAAATATCCTCTTCATATTGACTAAAAAGAGCGTAGTAGCACCTTGTATTGTAATACCTAGTTTTCCAAAGGACTTTAGTTACGTTTGCGTACCAGAATATCAGAGTAAACTTCTTCGAATTCAAAAGAAGTCAACATAATATGTAATTAAAGGAGGAACAATATGAAATATACTAGCACTTATGATTATTATAGAGAGAAAAATTTACATAAAAATTACAAATATAAATATAGATTAACTTATGTTGGTTCTTATATTTATCAATTGACGAAAGGTAAGTATAAAGTTTTATTTAAGTGTTATTCATTTAAAGATATGTATGATTTTTTAATTTTTAATAATATTGATTTTTCCGAGGTTCATATGCCTTATATGACTTTAAACGAATTTTTAAAATATTGGGTTAGTTTTGAATCTTATGAAAAAAATAAAAATAACAGATTTTAATTGTTATTTTTTTTTATTATGATCAATTTAAAATAATTAATTATTGTTGTTTTATTAATTTAATAATATCTTTGTCATTTATATCTAATTCTTTAATTATTTTTTTTATTGTTCCAAATTTTGCCGTTTCTAATTTTCCGTTTTCGATTCTTTGCAAATTTCTCCATGATATATCACATTTTTCAGCAAGTAATTCTAAAGTGTAATTTCTTTTCAATCTATATTCTTTTATCATATTCCTCACCTATGACAATTATGTCATTTTATTTTTGTATAATGTATGACATAAAAGTCATTTTGCTTATTGACATGCATGTCATATTGTTTTATAATTTAATCATATGACATAGAAGTCATTGAAAATAAAAGAAAGGAAAAGAAAAAAATGGAACAAGAATTAAAAATAATAATAGTAAATGCACAATACGTAACAAAGAAAGATACTGGAGAGGTATTAACAAAAGTAGGATATATGACATTATTACAACAAACAGATAAATTTTATGGTTATTCAGTATTGGACGCATGGTGTAGTGGCGAAGCATATAACAAGTTAAGAGATTTTGTAGGAAAAGAAGTAAGTGCTATTATAGGCCTTAAATCTGGTAAAAACAATTCATTAGGTGCATATATCAAGAAAATTGACAAAATAGCACTATAATGTGCTTAGTTGTATATTTAACTTGTGATTATAAAAGTAAATACAGATTATATAAAAATATTCCTATTCTTGAAGAAATAGGAAGTACGAATGGATATGGATGGGAAATAGTGAATATACAAGTAATTTATAAAAAGAGATTTTATAGTTTAAAAACATATATGGAAATAGAAGAAGAAAAAGAAAAACAAAGAATAAAAAAACTTTCCCTCATGAACCGTTTAGTAAAAATAGTAGATATATTACTAAATGCTTAAAATCTTTATTCTTTTCTATTTTACCAAATACTTCCTAAAAATAACGTGGTTATTGTTTGTGAGGGAATATTTACTAAAGAAGTATAAAAAGTGATGTAAACATTTAAATAATGTTTATAAATAAATGAAAGAATGAAAGGAGGAAGGCAATATGGGTGGAGAAGCTCCTGTTGTTGCCGCAACTGGTATGAGTGCTGTTGTAACTGCATTAACTGGTGAAGGTGGTATTAGTGCCACAACATATTTTACAGTTATCAAAGATTTAATGCCTTTGGTTGTTACATTAATACCAATATCATTAGGACTATACTTTTTACGTAAGTTAATTAATGGTGCTGGTAAAGCAAAGGTAAAATTTTAAGATATGGGGTTGTGGAAATTTTTTCATAACCCCATGTTTTATTAAAAAGGAGGTATAATTATGTTTAGAAATTTAGATCGTTCTGATTTGTTCTTAATTTTTATAAGTATTGGTGTTATGGTTTCACTTATTATATGTGCTATTAATTTTTCTTTTGATAAACTTGAACAAGATTGTGTAAAATTCTATAAAGAAAATCATTATATAACTGCTTCTTGTGAAAAATATACTAATAAATTAAAAGAAATAAAATAAAAAAAGGAGTGATAATTATGTTTGAAGTAGCAGAACAAATGCTAATACAACTTATTGGTTTAATGCCGTATATATTTGGATTATTGTTGGTTTTTGAATTTATAGGAAGTTTGTTATTTAAGAAATGATAGAAATAATTGATACAGATTTTTGGGGAGATGAAATAAGTGAGGAAGATTTAGAAAAATGATATATGTACCAAATTTAGAAGAATATAAAAAATATGAGTTTATAAATGAAAATATCATACGTGCTTACAAAACAGAACCCCAAATAAATGAAGAAATAGAATATAGAGATTATTACGTAAATAGTCATTATGTTTATAACGACGGTAAAATAACATATAAAACAATAGAAGAAATACCAACATATATAAGTGAAAATAGATTAACAAATGAAATATATTATAGAAATGATTTTGATAGCATATTAATTATCTTTATTTCTTTAGCATTCATTTGCTTTTACTTACCATATAAAATTTTTATGAAAATATTTAAAAAGAGGTAATTATGAAACAAATATATTATTTAGAGATAATCAGCCCATGTGGTTTAAAGAGTAAAGAAAAAGAGTTCAAATATTTATCCCAATTATTTGAATATATAAAGAAAAATGACTATATAGGTTATAGTTATTTGATTACAAAGAGATTTTAAAGGAGTTGGCTTTATGAAGATAAGTTTTAAAAAAAGTTTTCGAAAGTATTGGAAGTATTTGTTATTAGGAATATTGTGTAGTTTGTTTTGTAATTTTATAAGCATACCAAAAACATATGCAATTGTTGGTATACCTATAAGTGATAAAGTTTTAGAATTGCCTGATTTTCCTAATTTTGATTATCAGAGTGATACATTTTATATAACATTAAAGGTAAGTAATCCTGGTCCTGATTATTTAAATAATGCCGTTTTTATTTTACATGCTTATCTTGTAGATGGAAACTATTCATTTAAATTTAATAAAGATTTATCTAATCATGCAGGTTTAAGTGTAGATCAATTATATGATGTACCAAATAGTGTTAGAAAAAAAATAAGAAGATGTAGTATTTCAGTTAATTATGATAATAGATACGATATTAGTTCTTTTACTAATCTTAGAGAAAATGAATGGAGTTGTAGTGGAAAAGGTGATTTAGACAGGGATGTATTTTATAAGATTTTATCATTATACAATGGTAATTTAGTAACTATAAATGATTTTAATAACTTATATAGTAAATATCCAACAAAAGAAGAAAACAAAGCAGAATGTAATAATAATATGGATTGTAGTATAAATTATTTGCTTGCTTCTAGTTCACCTGTAATTAATACTTTTAATAATAAAATATTTGATTCTCCTGAATTTTATGTTAATGGTATGAAATTAAAAAAAACATTAAATAACGGAAGATTTTCATATGTTATTCGAGATGATGAAATAGTAACTAATAAAACAGCAAATATTAAATTAGTTATAAATAATTACAATATAGGAAAAAAACAAATAGATTATCTTGATAATTTTAATGGAAATGATGTAGAAATACCTTATAATTTTTGTTCGTATAATGAAAGTACTGATGCAAGTACATGTGAACTACAAATTAAATATAATAAATCAAATAAGAACGATATAATATTTTCTTTTGATATTAAAAGTTCAAATAAAACAATTGAGATTTATGAGAATATAATTCATACATATGATTATGATAAAAACCTAGTTTATGAAAATGATGAAGAAAATGACGATGAAAATAAATATACTTATTCTAAAATAAATCTTTACAACAAAAATATTGTAGGTATTGTTTTTATACCATATGATTATTTAAATTTAGAGTACGATTTAGAAAATAAAGAAATAATAAAAGAAATTGAAACTGATATGAATTTATTAAATTATAAAAAAATGAATAAAGTTTTTGCTTCTCGAGGTTATATAGAAAAAAATGAAAATGGTAAGTTTATAATTTCGCCTGATAGTCTTTTTCAGTTTGTTGATTTATGGGAAAAAACAGAGAATAAATTTGAAAAATGGGATGTTGCTTATAAAAAAGGACGTTTATTATGGAATGATGAAAAATATCCCGCATTAATTTTTATGAATAAAATTGATAAAACATTTATGAATAATGAACCAAATCATATTTTGAATATTACATATAATTCATCTTTATATAAATATATTTATGTTTATGAAAATGATGATGGTGGTTTATATTTAGATTCAGAAGTTATTAAAGTAAGAGATAATGACGGATCAATTATGAATGTTGGTGGTAGTAGTAGTGATACATCAAATATAAATATGAATTATTCTTTATTAACAAATTTAAGTGGTTGGTTGCCACCAGGTCCAGTAGATAGTATCTTGAATCTTCCATTTGCACTTTTAAATAGTATAAAAAAAAGTTTATCTGGTCAATGTAGTCCAGTTAAGATTAAATTTCCGTTTGTTAATTATGAGATGAATATACCTTGTATGAATATGTTTTATGAAAATATTGGTGCCACTTCGTTTTTTAATTGGATAGGCGTTATTGCAAGTACATTGATGTTATATAGTTATTTTATATTTTTATATAATTGGATAGATGGACTTACAACACTTACGAGAAGAAAATTGGAAATGTGGGGTAGTGATTATTAATATGAATGTTGCAATAGAAAATATTTTTGATTTTTTAATGAATATGTTATCTACTGTTATACAACTTGTTGCATACATACCTAATCAAATAATAATAAATTTGTTGCCATCGTTAACAACAAAAATAGAGGAAATAACTACAAATATAAATACTATTTTTGATAGTATTACATGGTCTTTAAGTGTAGTTCCACCAGTAGTAATTATAACTTTACTGTTTATATTAAAAATTGAAATTTCTAGACACATGATATATATATCAACTCATGTTTTCGTTAAAGTATGGGAATTAATAAAAAAAATAAAATTTTGGTAATTAATAAAGAAAGTATAAAAAAAGTGGTTTCTTTGTAAAAAAATGGATTAATCGCTGCATAAAAGTATTTTATGCCGAGAAAATTTTTGCAATAGGTATTTATGTGTTAAATTTAATCACTAAAAAACTGCTTAATAATCTACCTCTAAATAAAAATAAAAAAAGTATTAAAAAGTATCAACTATATTACAAAGTGATTAAGTGGGAAATAGGAGCGAAGCGCCCGAAGGAAGCTTCCTCCCCACGTAATTTAAAAACGCATAAATAGGGTTCCTATTGCAAAAAGCAATTGGAATAAAATAACTATACTAAAAAAAACTTTCTTTACCTAAGAAAAGAGATTTTGGAATATTAATAAAAACATAAAAAGGAATTAGTAAGGGTTAACATATACAAAAAGGAGTGATGAAAAAAAATGGGTAAAATAATAATTCTCGCATTAGGAACAATGTTATTTATAAAAATAAAAGACTATAAAATCGAGTGGAACACGTTGTTTAAACGTGGAATAAAGCCCATAGACGATAGATTCGGAGTATATAGTATCACAGGAAAGCAAGGAACGTTTAAGAGTTTTAGGGGCATTCATTTGCTTTTAGCACAGGATAAAAATTTATGTAATAAAATTAAAACCAATATGAAAAGTATAAAAATACCTGGATATAATATAGAGTATTTTGACAAAATTAGTGATATTTACAAAGATAGTGAAGAATATTGTATATACCTCATAGATGAAATATCACGTAAATACGATAAGAACTGTAGAACTGATACACAATTTTACGCATGGTTAAATCAGTCCAGGAAAACCCATAGAATAGTTATTTTAATAACTCAAGAATGGAAAGAATTACCTATGTGGTTGCGTAGACCTATTAAGTTTTCGTTTACTACATTAAAAAATAGATTATTAAATAGATTTCATTTATATATAACTATTGTAGGAGATGCTGAAAACATGGTTTTAGATAAAGATGAAATGGAATGGAATTGTCCTATAATAGGGAAAATATTATGGAAACCAACACAAGAAATAGCAAGTATGTATGATACGTTTGAAGTTGTTTCTGATTTGTAGGCACAACACAACTTCGTTGCGTTGTGTTGTGCCGATAGGAGTAGAAGGAAGGTGTAGGAAAATATGACATTAAGAGATTTTGAAAGTTTAGCTAATAAGTACATTGAACTTAAAGAAGAAAATACAAAATTAATTAATCAACAAAAAGAGTTTATAAATTATTTAGAAGATGAAAGAAAAAGATTTCTCTCTAATTTTAATACTGATGGAATACCAATAATTGAAGTAGAATTATTAGATGTGGTTTTAAAAAACTATAAAAAAATAATGGGATTAAAAAAATGGAAAAAGAAGTAGAGAAGAATAAGAGTAGACAGGCGACACGCCTGGCTGCTCTATTACTTGATAGTAGTCTCATAACTCAAACTAAAAGAGTACCTTATAACATAAAAATAATAGAGTGTGGAGACTATGTACAAGTGTATAGTAGTGAGGTTAAATTTAAAAGTGATAATAGTTTAGAAGAACTTGACGAATTAAATTTATATAAGAAAAAAATAGAACTAGAAGAAAATATAAAAACAGAGAGAAAAGTAGGGGAAGTGCAATATAAAAACCTACTTCGAAGTAGGTTTCAAATGGAACGACTTATAAAAACAAATGAGCATATATGGAAAACATTTATAACATTAACATTTGCTGAAAACTTAAAAGATATTAAATACGCAAATAAAAAATTTAATATATGGCGAACATATATTAAACGATTAAAAAAGGACTTTAGTTATGTTTGCGTACCAGAATATCAGAAAAGGGGAGCAGTGCACTACCACCTACTAACAAATCTAGACATATCTAAAGACCTCAATATCATTATACCACAACGTGGTAAAAATGGTAAAGTATTAAAAAATAGATATGATGTAAAAGGATGGTCATATGGTTTTACAAGAGTAGATGAATTAAAGGACTTGAATGTCATATCATATTTATCAAAGTACATGACAAAAGAAAGTGATAATAGATTATATGGTTATAGAAAATATCTTAATAGTACGAATTTAAAACAACCACATACAAGTTATTTAGATTTAACAGAAATAAAACACTATGAACATTTAGAAAAAATGTTAAAAAATAAAGAGTTAGATTATTCAAATAAATATTTTGATTATTATGGAGACGAAGTGAATTTCTTTGAATTCAAAGGAAGTCAACATAATATGTATTATACGAAAACGTCATTCTATACAAAATATGGATTTTATTCCATATAATATATATTATTTATATTTTTCTAGATTGTATTTCTGCTATTTTTTCAAACACTTCTGTAACATTTTTTTCATTTATTTCAGTATAACCAAGTTCTTTTAATGCCTGTATCTTAACTGTATTTAATTCCTGAGTTCTAGATAATTTTTCTTCTTGTTTCATCTCAATTTCAGCTTCAAATTTCTTATGTGCTTCTAATACTTTTTGCTTTGACACACCATTACTATTAAATAGTGATATAGCTTGATACATTATTCCTTCAAATATTAATTGATTATCTCTATTAAATACGCATTCCTGCGGGCTTATAAATCCATTAGATTTAGCAAAGTAGGCAAGTACATACTTCAACTCATCTACATCATCTATTACTTGTAGAAAGTGATATAAATATCTACAAATATTATATGCATTCTCATCATCATCACTTAATTCTTCCTTAAGCAAATTAATTATGTCACATAATACCTTTTGACTTTTTTTATTTAAAGATTTCAAATTATAACTAAATCCATCATTTTTATAACTACTACTCTCTTTTTCACTCTCCAAAAGTATCTTCTCTACCCTCATCATATATTCATTCGTTGGCTTGACATTTTTCACTTCATTTACATCGTCAACTCCAAGTAATAATAATAACTTTGTTTTTTTATCTTTTGGCCATTCACTAATAGAATTCATCTCTAAATAATTATAAACCATCTGTCTAGAAACACCTAAATACTTAGCCAATTTTACCTTCGATATCCCCAATTCTTTTAATAAGCCATTTACTTCTTTCATAACAAATACCTCCACTACTCTACATCTAAATAATATCATAAACATAAAAAAGTGTCAAGTAATAACACTTTACACTTTTTATAAGAGCTTTAATAAACTTTGAAATAAGTATCACTCACCTACATTTATATTATAAGAAAAAACATTTCTTATTATTTTAAAAATACATGTTATACAAACATACATTTTTTCAAAATATAAATATTATAAACTAGAAAGGATGTGTTTTAGTATGTACGGATACGGATATGGCTATAATGGCGGTGGTGCACTATGGATTATTTTAATTATATTTATAGTATTATTCTTATTTACACCTGGATTTGGTGGAAGAAATTGTGGTTGCCAAAATAGTTGCATGTAAAAAGGTCATTAATTTGACCTTTTATAATAGATACCATAATTTTTCATTATTTTTTCTTACTTCTTTAATAATACCCCCACCTAAACACTTTTCATCTTGATAAAAAACACATGCTTGACCTGGAGTAACACTCTTTACATTTTTATACCTTACTAGTAACTCACCATTATCTAAATATTCTATGGATACAGGATTATCTTTTTGCCTATATCTAAACTTAGCACTACATTCAGTTGGTCTTAAATCACAATTAAAGTTAACTTGTTCAACAATGCATGAATCTGATAATAAATATTCATTATCTTCTCCTTCACATACATAAAGTATGTTTTTATTTAAATTTTTTCCTACTACAAATAACTTATCAGACGTCCCACCAACATCAAGTCCTCTTCTTTGACCAATGGTATAATACATAAGTCCAATATGCTTTCCTAACACTTGTTTTGTTTCTATATTTATAATATCTCCTTCTTTATTAGGTAAATAATTTTCTAAAAATCTTTTAAAATTTCTTTCTCCAATAAAACATATACCAGTTGAATCCTTTTTCTTTGCTGTAGTAAGTTTAAGTTCATCAGCAATTTTCCTTACTTCATCCTTTACTATATTTCCAACTGGAAATAATACATTTTTAAGTTGTTCCTTTGTAAGTTGAGATAAAAAATAAGTTTGGTCTTTATTATCATCTATACCTCTTAACAAATATCCATCTTTTATTCTTGCATAATGACCAGTAGCAATATAATCAGCACCTAATCTTTTTGCTTCTTTTATAAATAAATCAAATTTAATATATTTATTACACATAATATCAGGGTTAGGAGTTCTACCTTTTTTTAACTCATCAAGAAAATAAGTAAAAACATAATCCCAATACTCCTTTACAAAATCTATCCTATGAAGAGGAATTCCTAATTCATTCGAAACTGCTAAAGCATCATTATAATCTTGTTCTTGTGGGCATATATTGTTATTTAATGTCGGATTACCTAAAATGTCATTGTTTACAGAAGCATCCCAATTTCTCATAAATAATCCAATTACTTCATACCCTTCTTTTTTTAATAAATAAGCAGCAACCGATGAATCAACTCCGCCACTCATTCCAATAACAACCTTCATAAATATCACCAAGATTATTATACTTTTATTTATGAAATTAGTAAATAAGTTTTATTATATAAGGTATTATATATGTTTCATATAATGAAGAAATAGATAAAGTTAATATCAAAATTATAAATACTAAAATATACTTTTTTAATTGATCTTTTATTTTAAAATCTTCCTTATTTAATATATTCTTAAATATTTTTATTGATAAATTGAAAGCATACACACACATTATAAAATAAAGTATTAAATTAAGTATTAAATGAGGAAATATATATAAAAAACTAAACAATATACCCTCAAACTTAAAATTATATATTAAAGTTGTAACTGTAAAAGCAAGTGTAAATCCCTTATAAAATAACATACAAACTATAAACGGAAGTCCAACTATAGACAATCCAAGTAGAAATATAATAAGTAAAAATACATCGTTATTTACTAAATTTGGTAACAAATTACTTGATAGTACATAATTTTTTGAATTTACAGTATCAAAAAAATTTGTTATTTCACTCACTATAAGTTTTTTATCAGCTTCCTTTAATATTGTAATAAATAATGTACCAAAAAACAAAGAAATGATTACAACTACAATTAAAGAAATATAAGTTGATTTTTCTCTTTTTATATCATTTAACATTACCTTAAATAGCTTGTTCACTTTCATCACCTATAAAATTATATTAAAATAATTTTATTTTATTACTTAATATGTTATAATTACATCGAGGTGAGATTATGAAAACTGGAATGAAAATATTTGTATGGATTGCACTATTATTGATGGTGGGTAGTGTAATTATATCAATAATATCCCCACTTCTTTGGAGGTAATTATGAAAGAAAAATTAAAAAATAAATATATTGCATATGGTGTAACTGCTTTTAGTGTTATAGCAGTTTCAATAATATTATATTTTTTTATACTAAGATTTAACAAAATAATAATATCAATTGGCAAGGTTTTGGTGATATTTAGACCATTATTATATGGAATAGTTATTGCATTCTTTTTAACCCAAATATATAATTTTTTTGAAAAGAGATTTAATAAGTTATTATCAAATAAATTCCCTGATAAAGAAAAGACAAAAAAATTATCAAAAATAATAAGTATTGCACTTTCAATAATAATTATGTTTTTTATACTATTTATTATCTTATATGTATTAATACCAAAACTTATAAATAGCATAATTGGTATAATAGATACTCTTAGTGAGGAAAACATAAATAATATAGAATTATGGCTTGAAGATATTCTTAAATTTAATCCACTAATAGAAAATATTGTACATGAAGCGATAAACGATTCTTCAAAATCCATTTTAATTTGGATATCAGAAGGATTATTACCTACTATGGAAAATATTTTTGAAAGTGTTACAACTGGATTAAATGACATGTATGTATTTTTAAAAGATTTTATTATAGGTTTAGTATTTTCAATTTATATTTTGGCTAATAAATCAAAATTTATTGCTCAAATTAAAAAAGTAATTTATTCAATATTCGGTATAAAAAAAGGTAATTCAATACTTCAAAGTGGAAGATATAGTTATAGTGTATTTAATGGATTTATTAAAGGTAAATTATTAACTTCGATTATTATAGGTGTTGCTTGTTATATAGGTATGCTCATTCTTAAATTACCATATGCTCTTTTAATTTCATTAATTGTTGCCACAACTAATATAATTCCATTTTTCGGACCAATTATTGGATGGATCCCTAGTGTTATACTAATTATTTTGGTAAATCCAATGCAGGCATTATATTTTACAATTCTTATAGTAATATTACAACAAATTGAAGGAAATATTATAGAACCAAAAATTGTTGGCAATAATACAGGTATATCTGGATTTTGGGTATTATTCTCTATAATTATATTTGGAGATTTATTTGGATTTGTTGGAATGATAATAGGAGTACCTATATTTGCCATTATTTATCATTTTGCAGCATTTTATTTAAAGAAATACTTAGCAAAAAAAGAATTACCAATTAATACAGAAGATTATAATAACTTAAAATACATTGATGAAACAACAAGAAAACCAGTAAAAATAAAGAGTTCTAATTTCTAGGACTCTTTATTTTTAAACTTTTAAGTTTTACATATACTTTATTATAAGCAAATGAATAAACAAAATACCAAAATTTTGAAACTATTAAATTAAATTCACCAATATATTCCTCTACTACTCCATCAAACCCCTTCTTAAACTCAAATAAACCATACATATTTTCATTTTTATTATTAAATACATCAGATATACCATAAAAATTATATTTAGCATAATCATGCTCTTTTGCATATTTAATCATATCCCAATTTAACATATATGCAGGCATAAAATCTCTATATTCACCATATGCACCACCAAATAAAGATAATACTTCCTTACCATGAAAAATGAACATAAGTGCACCTAATAAAACTACATTACCATCCTTTTTCATATTATTCGCAATATTTATCTTTTTATCTAAACTATCTATTATAATCTGAATTTCATTAATCTTATTATTTGCCTTTTTATTATTAGCAAATTTTCTAGTTTTAAGATCATCCTTAATATTATCAAGTTTTTTCTCTTCTTCTTTTTTTCTATTATTCAAATTGTTTAAATACTCCTCTATATTTATTTCAGCAAAAAGAATTTCTATTTCTTCCTTAAATATATCAAGCATATTTTTATAATACTCTAATGGTCTATCAATAAAATTTCTTCTTATAGAAGTTTTTTCCATAACATCTTTAAATTTATTAAGTTCATCTTTTTTCATAACTCTTGTCTTTATTCCAAAACTCTCATCTTTTTTTATCATTTGTTTTGTAGTTGTTTCCATTTTATTATATATTTCGTCTATACTTTTACCATTTAAATCAAGAGTAAATGCAAACCTAGGTTGTAAATTACCAACATCTATAAATCCATTATGCTTAAATCCAAGTTCCTTTAAAGAATCAATTATATTTGAATTATCTATACCATTATTAACTAAATTTCCATCTTTATTTCTTTCTTTATATATAATAGCAGGATCTATTTTTACAAATATCGCATGATGCTTTTTTGCAAACTTCTTAATATTTTTAGTAAAAAAATTCAATAATTTATGATTATTATAATCAAGTAAAAAACCACGTGGAGAATACAAAATAGATAACTTTGATAAAACATTTTTCTTAAGTATTAAAGCCCCAGCTATAATCTTTTTATTTTCTTTTACACCAACTAAATAATAATGCCAACCATTTGTTTCCTTTAATTTACCCCATTTAACAGTTTGATAAAAACTACCTAATTCATGATTTTGTTCAAATTCAGTAAATTCTTTTTCATTCAACATTACAAATTCCATATGTCACCTACTCCTAAAATAAGTATATAATAAACGATTACTAATTACAACTTAAAATAAGAGAATAAATCTCTTATTTTTCCATTTCTTCTAACATATTAGTTATAAAAATACCATAGCCCTTAGTAGGATTATCAACTACTACGTGCGTAACTGCACCAATTATTTTATCATCCTGAATTATTGGTGAACCACTCATACCTTGAACTACACCACCACAAGCTTTCAACATATTTTCATCTGTTATATTAAATAATATATTTTTTATCCCATTATCATTATTATTTATCTTAATTATTTCAATATTAAACTCCTCTATTTCCTCTTCTTTAAGTACAGTTAATATCTTAGCACTACCAAGCTTTATTTCATCCTTATTTGCAACTTTATATAACTTTGAATTATTAATTTCTTTATCATAATTACCAAATATACCACTAGATGTATTTTTAATTATCGAACCATACACATTATCAGAGTAAAATGTAGCATTTTTCTCGCCCGGATATCCATTTGAACTTTTAGTAATACCAGTTATTTTTGATTTAAATATCTTACCATCTTTCACTTCTATTTTAAGTGCTGTATTCTTATCAATAATTTCGTGACCTAATGCACCATACATTTTAGTTTCTGGATCTATAAATGTAAGTGTTCCAATACCACTTATTGTATCCTTAACATAGAGCCCAGTCTTGTATATTCCATCACTTGATTTAATCAATTTTAAATTCGTTGTTATTTCATTATTACCCCTCAAATAAGTAATCTTAACATTATTTTTATCATTTGAATTAGTTATTCTATTAACCATAGAGTTTATATCATTAACTACATAACCATCTATTTTAGTTATATAATCACCTAATTGTATCCCAGCATCTTTACTAGGAGAAACATCACCCACATTATATAATCCAACTACCATAATCCCTTTACTCTTGATGTTAATACCAATATTTTGTCCTGATGCGATTATATAGTCAGAATATGCAAATGAATTAATGGGAATAATACTAATAATAAGAAGAATGGTGAATAGTATGTTTTTAATTTTTTTTAAAAACACTAATAACATCTCCTTTACATTTCATGGACTATATTATTAGTATTAACAATTTAATTAAAAATATTTAACTTTGAAACTTAACTGTAATATACATTTTCTCATTATACTCTTCTTGTATACTTCTTATAATATTATTAGCAAGTTCATAATTATGTTTACTTTCTACAACAGTAATTTTTATTTGATTATTATTTATTTTTACATACGAATTTAAATTAAATTCACTTTTGATTTTATCTTCTAAACTCTCTTCCTTACCCTTATTTTGTTCAATAAGTTTTAATTTCTCATATGCCTTATTTTTTTCATCAATAGAACTATCTACATTAGTTAACACTATTCTTAAATCCTCAATTTCCTTTAATCTCGCCTCATCATCTGACACTCTTAAAACATCTAAAGATGAAGAATCACTTATTTCAATATTAACCTTATTATCATTTTCCTTATTCACTTCATTTTCTTTTTTAGATTCAAATACTTCTTTAGGCATTGTTATATAATAAATACTTAGAACCAAAATCAAACTAAATAACGTTAAAAACCATAATTTTTGCTTATTAATCATAGTATTTCCTCCAGTTTCTAATATATATTATTAAAATAATTATAAAATATTACAAAAAAAAGAAAGCATTATTTCCTAGAAACATACTTTCCATCTTTAGTAGACACAATAACTACATCGCCCTCATCAATAAATAATGGAACTCTAATAGTTAAGCCAGTATTAAGAACCGCTTCTTTAGTAGCAGTTGTAGCAGTATTTCCCTTTAAACCTGGCTCTGTCTTAACAACTGTCAATTCAACCTTTTCTGGAATGTTAACACCTAACATTTCATTGTTATAATAAAGTATTTCTACTTCACTATTTTCAGTTAAATACTTACTTTCATCTTCAATTTGAGAAACAGGAATTTCTACTTGAGAATAATCTTCCATATCCATAAACACAAAATTATCCCCACTACTATACAAATATTGCATAGTTTTCTTTTCAATTAATGCCTTGCCAACTTTAATACCTGCATTAAAAGTTTGTTCGTAAATTGCACCAGTCCTTAAATTTTTAAGTTTCATTTTTACGATAGCAGCACCTTTACCCGGTTTCACATGTTGGAACTCTAATACAGTAAATATATTACCATCTACTTCTATAGTCATTCCATTCTTAACATCATTAACATTTACCATATTTTCCCCCTGTTATTTTTTTTCTTTATGCTTAGTTGATTTATTACATCTAGAACAATACTTATTTAATTCTAATCTCTCAGTATTATTTTTTTTATTTTTTATTGTTCTATAGTTTTCTTCATTACATTCTGTACAAACTAATGTAATTCTTTCTCTATTTCCAGCTTTTGCCATAGTTTTCACTCCTTCTTTAACTACTACATTATAGCAAATTATTTATAATTTTCAAAGTATTTTTCAGTAATTTGTGAAGATATTCGCATATTTATTGAGGAAATGTATTCACTACCATAAATATGTGATATGTCAGGAGACACAATAACTATACTAATTTCAGGATTTGAAAAAGGTGCAAATCCAGCAAAAGTAGTAGAAATAGTTTGCTTATCTATTACCCCATCCGAATCACTATCATAAAAACTTTGAGAAGTACCAGTTTTCCCAGCCGGTTCATATTTAAGATTAATATATCCAAACCCTAATCCATTATAACCCATTACCGCCTTAAATCCCTCTTGTATTCTTTTTATATACTTAATATCTAAATCAACACTTCCTAGTTTCTCTACATCATTTTTGTATATTATATTATTTGATATATCATTTATACTCGATTTATGCACTTCTTTTAACAAACTTAACTTATTCCTAACACCATTATTTGCTATTGTATTTATATACTGAGTAAGTTGAAGAGGAGTATATGTATCATATTGACCAATTGAAAAATCCAAAATAAGACCAGGTGTATCATTCATACCTTTTAAACCAGTACTTTCATTAGGTAAGTCTATTCCTGTTTTTACACCCAAACCATATGAATTAAACATATTTCTATATATTTTAAAAGGATCATTAATTAAAGAAAATCCACCATTATATACATAATCAAAACCAGATACTTTCATCGCAATTTTGAATTGATACGAATTAGAAGACAATCTTAAAGCATCTACATCATTTAACATACCAAGTCCACTTCTTAACCAAGAACATTTTAAAGGAGTATTAGCAAGTTTAATACATTCATCTTTCATAACAGTTCCTATATCAATCGCTCCAGTTTTATAGCCAACCGAAATAGAAGCACCTTTTATAACAGAACCAACTGTAACAGAAGATGTTGGTAAATATGCAGTATAATCATATATTTCCTTTTTATTATTTATTGTTTTTGCAGCAAGAGACAATATTTCACCTGTATCCGGTTTACTTATAACTACAAATTCTCTATTAAAATAATTTGAATTCGGTTCATTTTTACTTCTTATCATCTCACGCTTCATTATCTCTTCAAGTTCAAGTTGTAAATCTATATCTATAGATAAAACAATATCATTTCCTCTAACCGCATCTTTAATCTTTTTTAAACCAGTCCCATCATTTTTATATATTGGTTTTTCTCCTTTCAAATAATCTTCATATTGAAACTCTAACCCACTCAAACCAACTCTATCTGTTAATTTATATCCCTTCTTTAAATAATATTCCTTAAAATCCTCAGTTACACCTTCTTTTTCACTAGAAACATTTCCAAATATTCCTCTTAAAGTATCACCATACAAATATTTTCTTTCCCAACTCAACTTAGTTATTATACCTTTATAAAAATCTAAGTTTTCACTAAGTAACGCATATTCTTTATCAGTAGCATATTTCTTAATAAGTTTTTCTTGATAAGAATAACCATTATTCATCAAAAAATAAACATAAGCAAGTTTCTTATCAATAGTTTCCAATTCTTCTTTAGTAATTCTCTCACGTTTTTTTAACTCAATATCAGAATTAGTAATTTTTCTAGTTTTCAACAACTCCCATTCTTCTTCTGTAATCTTTTGATTTATTGTATCTGCATTTATAATTAAATACAAATCCTTTAACATACTTTCTTTTACATTATTATAATCCAGTTCTAATACTTCAGTTAATTTTTTTGCTATTTCTATCTCATCACTTTTACTTACTCCACTTTTTCTCTTATAATATATGGACTTAACACCAACATTATCTACCAACAACTTATAATTCCTATCATATATTCTTCCCCTTGGTGCACTTTCACCTTCTATACTTGCATATACTAAATTATTAAGTTCCTCTTCATAATATTTATTTTTAAATATAGTAATATATGTTATTCTTAAGAATATAATAAAAAACAAAAAAAACAAAATATAGGTGATTATTTTAAATCTTTTTTTTATAATTTCACTTAATTTCTTTATAATATCACCTCTAATATTATTTTTGTTATTATTTTAATGTTTATACATATAATTAATTAGAGGTGTAAAATGTATTATAATATTTTAAAAAATTATATAGATAAATTAGAAAAAAAACATATCATTATGTATGCATATAAAGAGAATATCACTCTAAATGATGAAGAAATAAATATAATATATAATACAATAAAAAGTAAATGGGAAGAACTATATAAAACAGATGGAACAAAAATAATAAATGATTTGAAAGGAAAAATAAATAATATAGCACTAACAAAAATAGAAAAAATGTATAAAGATGCAAAAGAAAAACTATTGTAAATAATAGTTTTTTATATTTTCTTCTAAATTTTCATTAAATTTTTTATTTCTTATCATTTCTATTTCAAATTTATAAGGAGGATAAGATTCCTTATCAAAAGTATACCAAGGAGTTTCTAATATTTTAGGAATACTTTCTACTCTTTTATTATAAATAATATTTATTAAATTATTAAAACCAATAGTACCATATCCAATATTAGCATGTCTATCTTTTTTTGAACCAATATTGTTTTTAGAATCATTGACATGAATGCATCCAAGCTTATCTAAACCAATTTTATTATCAAATTCATCTAATATATTATCAAACTTACTCATATCATATCCAGAATCATTCATATGACAAGTATCAAAACATACCATAAGTTTATCACTATATTTTGTATTATCAATAATATACTTAAGTTCATCAAAATTAACTCCACATTCACTACCTTTACCAGACATTGTTTCTAAACATATATATACACTATTATCCTTATTTAATACCTCATCAAGCGTAGACACAATTGTTTTTAAACCAAATTCTATGCCATTTCCAACATGACTACCAGGATGAAGAACCATTTTTTTAATACCAAGAAACTCACATCTAGAAATTTCTTGTTTTAAAAAATCAACATTAAACTGAAAATTCTTCGGATTAGCCAAATTAACTATATAAGGAGCATGAACTATAACATTCTCTACATCAATTTTATTATCCATCATCAACTTATATGCCTTTTCTTTTAATTCAATACTAATAGGAACTCTAACTGTATTTTGAGGTGCACCAGTATAAAACATAAAACAATTAGATTTATAACTAACCGCCTCTTTTACACTACCTAATAACTGTTCATTTTTATTAAAAGAAACATGAGAACCAATTATCAAATTCATATTTATCACCATTACAATTATACAACAATATGTAAAAGAAAAAAAGACCATAGGCCTTCATTTACATTACTATGAACAAGTTACAGATAATGTTTGTGTTGCTGAATCATAAGAACCAGAACATCCTTTAAACTTACCAGTTGTAGGTGCAGTTGTAACTTCAACCTTAGCAGTTCCCTTATTATCACCAGTTCCATAAGTTACAGTACAAGCATCTCCCTTTAAACCAACATCAACTGTAGCAACTGCCTCACAGTTACCATTTGCTGGAGTTTCACCTTTAATAGTCTTAATTTGATAATCTTTTTCTGCAGATGATGCTATCATTTTTAAAGAAGACTCGAATGAATTCTTAGTAGCATCATTAATAACAGATAATATCTTAGGTACTGCTATTACTAGGATAATTGCTAATATTACTATTACTGCTAGTAACTCAATTAAAGTAAAACCATTTTTCTTTTTCATATTTCCATCCCTTCCTATCTTTATGTTTTACACTACTATATTAGCATATTGAATATTAAGTGTCAATAATTTTTAATTTTATTTTTGTTGCTTTACACACCTTAACAACTCGCTTTTAGAATCATTATTTGTAAGTGCTGAACCAATTACCAATATATCTACGCCACTTTCTATACATTCAATTGCTCTATTTTTATTTATTCCCCCATCTACAGAAATTAATACGTTTAAATTATCTTTTTCAATTTTATTTTTCAATTTTTTAATTTTATCTAATGCCATAGTCATAAATTCTTGTCCACCTTTGCCTGGCTCAACGCTCATAACTAAAACCAAATCAATATAAGGTAATAAATCAAAAATTTCTTCCACATTAGTACTTGGTTTTATACTTATACCACACTTAATACCATGGTTTTTTATTTTTTGTATAGTTTTTATGTCTTTTAATGCCTCATAGTGAAAAGTTATAAATTCAGTATTAAGCATTATATAATCATAAATATACGAATCAATATCCGATACCATTAAATGAACATCTAAAGGATATTTAGTATTATTGATTATTTCCTTTATTTCATCATACGTAAATGACTTATTAGGAACAAAAATTCCATCCATTATATCTAAATGTATATAATCAATATCTAAATCATTAAATTCTATTGTTGTTTCTTTTAATTTATCTCTAATCGATAATAGAGATGCTGATACTTTTACCATATAAACTCCTAATATTTTTCTTTAAGTTCATTTATAAACTTAACATAATTATCATATCTTGACTTTAATATTTCGCCCGCTTCTACCATCCTTTTTACTTCACATTCATCTTCTTTTAAATGCATACAATCTTTATATTTACACTTATCTTTATATCTATTAAATTCAATCATGTTATCTCTGATATCTTCCTTTTTCATTTGGGCAAATGATAAAGCACTAAAACCAGGTGTATCTGCAACAAATCCACCAAACAAATCTATAAGTTCAACATGTCTTGTAGTATGTTTACCTCTACCTAATGCTTGTGAAATTTCATTTGTTTTTAATGTCAAACTACTATCTAAATGATTTAATAAAGTAGATTTACCAACACCACTCTGACCAGTTATAACAGTTATTTCATCTTTTAAAATTTTTTTAATTTTATTTATTTCAGTATTAAAAATAACTTCATAACCAATCTTTTTATAGTATGTAATATATTCATCTATTAAATTCATATCATTAATTAAATCTAACTTTGATAAACACAAAATTGGTTTTATATTATTAAATTCAATTACATTTATAAGTTTATCAACTAAATTTGTACTAAACGTTGGTTCTTTTACACTCATCACTATAACCGCTTTATCAACATTAGCTATTGGTGGTCTTATTAGAAAATTTTTTCTAGAATATACTTTTGTAATTATTTTTTTTTCATAATCAATTTGTACTTTATCACCAACTAAAGGAACTATTTTTTTATTCCTAAACAGTCCCTTTGCTTTACATATAATATTTTCATTATTACATCTTACTGTATATAAATCACTTATATTTTTAATTATTAATCCATCCATTATTGCTCTTCTTTATTTTCCTTTTCTTTATTTTCCACTTCATGTGATGGTTCGTTTTCTTCTTTTGGTAATACAGCAACCTTTATTGTTAAATCGGCACCTCTTGCAATAAGAGTATTTTGTCTTCTACTTTGATTTAAGATTGTACCTGGTTCTGCACTTTCAGTTTCTACTTCTTCTACATATAACACTAAATCATATTTAGTCGCAAAATCTTGAACCTCAGAAAGTGAATATGTAGTTAAATCAGGATATACAACTATATTAGGATAATACAATATAATTTGATCTCCCTTATTAAGTTCTCCACTAATTGGATTTTGATCAATTATTATATCTTCCTTATCTTCATATTCTTTTACATCATCAACATCTTTTGATTCAACCAATACTTTTAATCCTTTTATTTCTAACTTTGCTTTTACCTCATAAATATTTTGATCCTTATAATCCTCTATTTTTATTTTTTCAGTTCCCTTAGATTGATAAAGTGTAATAGTAGTACCTTTCTTTACAGTTCTATTTATAGTAGGATTTGTCTTTACAACTTTTCCTTCTTCAACAGTATCACTATATACCTCTTCAACTTTAACATCTACTACAAAACCTGCTTTCCTTAATTCTGTTTCTGCTTTAACTACTGTCATATTAGAAACATCAGGAATCTTAACATCAGGAACCTTAGTTATCTTAGGCAAAAGTAGCAAAAATACAATTACGCCTATACATATAACACCTATTATAGAACCCATTATCCACGCGAACTTATTTTTTGGCTTATAATCCTTTTTATCAACCTTTTTAATAGATACTTCATCTCCTTCTACATTTTTCTCATTTGTTCTTTTTATATCTCCTTCTTCAAATTCTATATATTGATACTTAAGTTTTTTATCTTCCTTTGCCTCATCAGTTAAACATCTGCACAAATCATAATACATTTCTCTTGCATTATTATATCTGTTTTCAGGATTTTTTGCACATGCCTTTAATATTATATTTTCAACACTCTGAGGAATAGATTCATCAATTTCTCTTACAGATGGGATTGGTTCTTTCATTTGTTTTAAAGCAATTTCTACTGCATTTTCTCCTTTAAATGGAAGAGTACCCGTTAAAAGTTCAAACATTAATATTCCAAGTGAATATATATCACTCTTAATAGTCGCACCTTTTCCTGCAGCTTGTTCAGGTGGAAGATAATGCACAGAACCCATTACTGAATTAGTTTGAGTAAGTTGAGTACTATTTAACGCAACCGCTATTCCAAAATCTGTTATTTTAACAAGTCCATTATCTAATATTAACATATTTTGCGGTTTTATATCTCTATGTATTATAAAAGAATCATGTGCGTGTGCAATTCCATCAGTAAGTTGTTTCATTATATCTATTACTTCAGGAAGTGACAACTTTGTTCTTCTCTTAATTAATTGCTTTAAGTTCTTTCCATCAACATATTCCATTACTATATAAAAATTTCCATCATCTTCTCCAACATCATATATTTCAACAATATTAGGATGATTTAAAGAAGATGCTGATAGCGCTTCTCTCTGAAACCTCCTTACAAATTTTTCATCATTAGCAAGATCTCCCCTTAATACCTTCACTGCTACTTTTCTATTTAAAATAGTATCATTAGCCAAATACACATTAGCCATTCCACCTTCACCAAGGATTCTTATTATTTCATATCGATCATTTATTTTTTGCCCCTTAACAATCATTATTCTTCACCACTTTCACACTCTAATAATGCAACAGAAATATTATCAGTTCCACCTCTATTATTACTTTTCGCAATAAGCTTTTTTGCCTTATCTTCAAGCGATATATCCATTTTAAGTACATTTTCTATTTGCTCAACACTAAGCATATTAGTAAGCCCATCACTTGATAACAATATTCCATCAATATTTTTTTCTACATCAAATATATCTACTTCAGCAGGATTAACCGCACCAAGTGCTTTCATAAGAACATTTTTTTTAGGATGGAATTTTGCTTCTTCTAAAGTTAATTCACCAGTCGAAATAAGTAAATTAACTAATGTATGATCTTTTGTTGCCTTAAACAATTTATTATCTTTTTTAACAAATCCAGAACTATCTCCAATGTTACCAAACAAAAGAAAATCTTTAGTATAAATTGCTATAACCAAAGTTGTTCCCATACCCTTACTTTCACCATGTTCACTTGTATATTTAAATATCAAATCATTTATATCAGATACAGTATTTCTAATCCATTTTATAGCATCTTGCTTATTTCCAATAGTATCCATACTTGAATACTTTGTAGCAAGATGATTTATAGCAATAGACGATGCAACCTCACCTGCTTTATGGCCACCCATACCATCAGCAACTGCTAATAAATACTCATTATTTTTATTCTTAACTATAATCAAATTATCTTCGTTATGCTCTCTTACTCTCCCTGAGTCAGTTAAATAAAATGTTTTCATAATTCCTCCTCATTATGGCTCCTTAGTTGACCACAAGCAGCAGAAAGAAGTCCGCCAAACTCTTTTCTTATAGTCACACATATATTATTCTTCTTAAGTATATCATAAAATTTCAAAATTGTATCCTCAGTACTTCTTCTATATCCAATATTATTAGTTTCATTATACGGAATAAGATTAACATAGCAATTCATTCCTTTTAATAACTTAGATAATTCTATAGCACATTCCTTAGTATCATTAATACCACTTAACATAATATATTCAAATGTTACTCTTCTATTAGTAACACTTATATATTCCTTTATCGAGGAAATAAGTTCTTCAATCTTATACACTTTATTTATAGGCATTAACATATCCCTAAGTTCATTATTTGGAGCATGCAGACTTATTGCTAAATTAACCTGCAATTTTTCTTTTGTAAACTCTTTTATTTTATTTACAAGTCCACACGTAGAAATTGTAATATGTCTTGCTCCAATATCAATTCCTTTTGAATCATTAATTATTTTAATAAACTTCATTACGTTTGTATAATTATCAAATGGCTCTCCAATACCCATTAAAACTATATGTGAAATTCTAGAGTTTATATCTTTCTCTATTTCAAGAATTTGTAAAACCATTTCAGATGCTTCTAAATTTCGTCTTTTTTTTAATCTACCACTTTCACAAAAAGCACATGACATATTACAACCAACTTGAGTAGAAATACACAAACTAGTTCCATAATCGTGATACATTACTACCGCTTCTATTTTCTCTCCATCTTTTAATAAAAACAAATACTTAGAAACATCATTACCAACATCTTTTTTTATAATCTTTATACTATCAATCACCATATCAGTTTTCAATCTAGAAATTACACTTTTATTTAAATTAAGCATATTATCAAAATTAACTTCTCTTTTCTTATATAACCAATCAAATAACTGATCTGATTTAAAAGCTTTTTCACCAATACCTTTAAAATAATCGGCTAATTCACTTCTTGTATAAGAATAAATACTATTCATAATACCACCAGTATAATTATAACAAAATCAAGACATTTTTTAAATATATTTATATAGTTTTATATAAAATATGTACATTTAAATTTAAAAGCAAAATAAAAAAGGACCAAAGTCCTTTAAAATTTTCTATTTCTTAAGAAAGGCGGTATATCTAAAACAGAACCTTCATCACTATCATCATCACTTACCAATGATGTTTTTATATCTTTCGATGATCTATTCTCAAAATAAAGCGGCTCAGTCTCTTTATCAAAACCAGTTGCTATTACTGTTACAATTACCTCATCTTTTAAATTTTCATTTATAACAGCACCAAATATAGTATTTATATCAGTATTAGCAGCAGCCCTTATTACTTCAGCAGCATCTTCAACCTCAAATAAAGTTAAATTAGAACCACCCGTAACATTTATAATTGCACTAGTAGCACCTGTTATACTTGCTTCTAGCAATGGACTTGAAACAGCTTGTTTAGCAGCTTCCACAGCCCTTCCTTCACCAGTACCTATACCTATACCTATAAGCGCATTACCGCTATCCTTCATAACCTCTTTAACATCAGCAAAGTCAAGATTAACAAGTCCAGTAACAGCTATCAAATCTGATATAGATTGAACACCTCTTCTTAAAACATTATCTACTTCCCTAAATGCATCAAGCATAGGAGTTGATTTATCAATTATATCTCTCAATCTATCATTAGGAATAACAATTAAAGTATCCACATGATTCTTCAACTCTTGTAAACCAGCCAAGGCCTGTTCCATTCTTTTTTTACCTTCAAATGAAAATGGCTTCGTAACAATTCCTACAACTAAAGCTCCTAAATCCTGAGCAATCTCAGCTATTACTGGTGCAGCACCTGTACCAGTACCTCCACCCATACCGCAAGTTACAAACACCATATCTGCACCCGTTAAAATATCCTTAATAGCATCCTTACTCTCTAAAGCAGCTTCTCTACCAACTTCTGGCTTAGCACCTGCACCAAGACCATCAGTAAGTTTCTCACCTATCTGTAATTTAATTGGTGCTTTAGAACTATTTAACACTTGTAAATCAGTATTAGCCACAATAAACTCTACACCTTTTACACCAGATTCTATCATTCTATTTACAGCATTATTACCGGCACCACCTACACCAATTACTTTTATTTTAGCCAATTGGTCCATTTCTAATCCTAACATAATTTCCTCCTTAATTATCAAAAAAATATCCAAATACTTTATTTAAAACTGAACTATCATTAATACTCAACTTATTTTGTCCAGATGCATCATTATCTAAATCAATCATCGTATATTCTTTATCCCTTGACTCTAGCTTATCATTGATGCCTTTTATCAAGCCAGACACAGTAGAATACTTATTATTTCTAATACCTATTGTATCAATATTTCCTACTTTTGCATTACTACCAAATATCTCCTCTACTAAATAAGACATACCAGGTAGTTCAGCAGTCCCACCTGTAATTATTATATAACTTATTTCCCTATTTGTTAAGAGGTAAGTTTGTTTTTTTGCAAGTTTTAATATCTCAGTTAATCTAGACATAACCACTTGCGAAATATCATACTGAGTTATACTAATTAAATCCCTATTAGTCGTAACAGCTTCCTTAACATCATTAACTCTAGAAAACTTCTTATGTGCAACAGCAAAATTCTCCTTTAATTTAGAACTATCTTTTTTATCTAACTTAAACACATAAGAAATATCATTATCTATATTCTTACCACCTATTTGTATTACTTCAGAATTAATTATAATTCCCTTATTAAATAGCGAAACAGTAGTTATATCATGTCCAATATTTATAACAGCAGATACCCCTGTATCAGATGTATTATTCTTAAACTCATTATAATCAGCAATAGAGCCAAGATTAACATCAACAACATCTATACCCAAACTTTGAAATATACTTATTATTGATTGAACATTCTTAGAAGGAGTAGTAGCCATCATTGCCTTAACTCCTAACTTCTTCCCTATTAAATTCTTTGGATCCTTTATATTTTTTTTATCATCAACTATATAATAAATTGGTATTATAGTAACCAACTCTCTATCCATTTTCAACTTAGACTTCACAGCTTTTTGTAAAACCTTTACAACATCCAAACCAGTAATTTTACCATATTCATCAATATCTACTTCACCAGTAACAATTTCAAATGTCGAATAATAAGACGGAACACTAGCAATAACCTTATCAATTGTTATCATTAATTTTCCCTCTATCTCGCTAATTGCCTCCCTTAAAGATACTAATATCTCGTTTGCATCAACTATTAATCCCTTCTTTATGCCACTTGATTTAACATTCGAAACAGCTAAAACATTTAATTTCTTATTATAAATTTCAGCAACTAATATTTTTATAGAATCAGATCCGAGATCAACACTAGTATAAATTTTTCTCATTATCTCATCTCCCTACTATAATCAATTTTATTATACTATAAAGTTTTTATAAAATCAAATAGTTAAATTCAATATAAATTCCAAAAATCCAACCCTTTTATCTAACACACCCGTCTTAATATCAGCATCCAATTTTGACAATTCTTTCAAATATTTCAATGCTTGCATACCATCAATACCCACATTATTAGCAAGCTTCACCCTATATGGGTGAATATCTAACTTTTTTGCTATATCAAATTCATTATAACCAGTTTTAAACATTTCCTTAACCTGAAATATAAGACGAAACTGATTAGCAAGTATTACAATCAGTTTTATTTCCTCTTCGTTTAAAATTATTAAATCATCATAAAGTGCCAAACTTCTATTTATATCTTTCTTCACTATAGCATCAACTAAATCAAATATATTATCATTTAACATTCTAGAAGTACAAATATCAATATCAGAAATAGAAATTACTTTATCATCCTCTTTATAAATAAATAATTTATCAAGTTCACTATTTATTACATACAAATTATCATTTAATAATAAAACAAACTTATTTAACGCATCATTATTAATCTCATATCCATTATCCACACATCTTTTTTTAATAAATGATAACAACTCATTTTCCTTTAATTTATCGCATTCCTTTACTTCAGCATATTTTTGTAATTCTTTCACAACTTTTTTTCTTTTATCAAGAGAATCAGAGTTAACCACTAAAACAAGAATTGATGTTGATGGATTTACTATAAATTTTAATAACGAATCAATATCATGATCTATATCACACTTAATTCCTGTTAAAAATAAAGCATTATAACATATAACAATTTTATCAGTAGAAAACAATGATATCATTGATACTTCTTCTACCGCTTTATTTATATTGGTTTCACACATATCATAATTAATTAAATCATATTCTTTATACTCACTCACTATTTTGTTTACTTGTTCGTCTATAAAATATTTCTCATTGCCATATATTAAATATACCTTATTCATAAAACCACCACTACAATTTTATCAAAAAAACAAAAATATTTCTATAAAAAACAAAAAATGGGTTCATAAAGAACCCAAAATCTATATATAAACGCTTGATAGCGTTACAATATATATTATGTTCAAATGGTAAAAATTGTTACAAATTAATTTATAAATTATTATTTAAATACTTCTTTTTTGCCTTGTTTGATAAAAAAACTAACAGTTCTTAGTCAAAATGATGTATTCCTAAGTAACATTTCTCTATATCTCAATAATTTTTTATTTTTTCATGCATTTCATCTAATGTTAAATATGAATTGTCATCAAAGGGAAATAAACTATATCCATTATACAAACCATTTTCATTTATTTCTTTTTCTATTGCTTTTGCCAACACTAATTAAAGAATATTTAAGTTTAATACTATTAGAGAAAAAACTATTTAAATTTTCTTATCTTATATTTTTTATACTTATTAGTTTATTGTCATCTAATTCTAACTTAAATGTCTCACAATAGTTCCATTTACCATCAAAAAAGTCATTATCATTATATGTATACGATTCATTATAACCTATCTTACACCATTTACTAAATAAAGCCGCTAAAGCAGTGGAATGTCCAATAATTAAAATTTTCTTTCCCTTATAATTATTTAAAATATCGTTTAAAGCTTCTTCTTCTCTTTTAATAACCTCATTTATGGATTCACCATTTCCAATTTTATAATTAAAATCATTAAATTGTTTTTCTTCAAAATCATTTGGAAGCTCATCCCAATTATTTATTCCAAATTTCCTTTCTCCAAATCTTTCATCTATATTAATTTTATCAGTTGTAAAATACTTGGCTGTTCCTATAGCACGTACATAATTAGATGAAAAAACTATATCAAAATTTTGTAATTCATCTAATTTACTTTTTTCTTTAGCTATTTCTTCACCATTATTTGTTAATATCCATTTTTCATTTTGTAATTGCAACGAATCATTATTACTTACATTATTATATTTTAATGCTTCAGAGTGTTTCATAAAATAAATTATAGTCATCTATATCCCTCCATATTTACACACATTATATCACACCAATTAATATTATCTAACTATAATTCTTCTTTCATCTTTTTATTTTATATTCACTATCTATAAAACTAAATGAATTACAAAGTTCTTTCATAAATAATTAATATTTACTCCTTTCTACGGACTACAAGTTTCTATTTTTAATTTATTATTTTTAATTTTAAACATAATACTTCCATCTATAAATTTTACTACTCTTTAAAGTATTAAGCACCTCTTCTTTTGGATATCCATATCTATTATTTTTACCAACAGATATTAAACTATATTTGGGCTTAACTTTACTAATAAATTCTTTACTAGAAGAAGTATTAGAACCATGATGTCCTATTTTTAAAAAATCTATATTTTTTAAATCATATTTCTCTAATATATCATTTTCTCTCTTTTCACCCGCATCTCCCATAAATAAGAACTTATAATTATTAAATTTTAAATAAATTACACTTGAATTATCATTCTCATTATCATAATCTTTAGTATTCAAAAAATCTAATTTATACTTGCCTATACTTAATTCCTTGATACAAAAACAATAGTTTACTTTACTTTTATTTAATTTCTTAATCAATTCTTTTTCTAAAGCTTTAAACTCTCCACAATTAAATATAAACTATCACACATATGATCAAAATCCCCATGTGGTGACATATGTTTATGCATACGAATTTAATCAAATATAATGTTATATAAAAGAGACTTATTTCTAAGCTTCAATTTACTAATACTATTTTCTTATTAATCTATTAACTTTCTCTTTTGCTTTTTCAGGAGATTCAAAAACCATTGTTTCAAAATATTCAAATTGTAAATCATAAAAAAATCTTTGTTTACTTGCAACGTTTTGTGGAAATATTATTTTATGAGTAGACTCAAATTCGTCAGCTTTTTTATATGGAATTTGAACAGTTTCATAATATTTAGCTTCTAAGTTTTGATATAAAACATAATTTGCTTTATGGTCATTCCTATTTACTAAAATATCACAAGAGCCATGAACAATGTCAATTTCATTATTATACTTATACGTTCCTATATATACATATATTTCCTCATCAGGAGTTATTGTTGTATTACTTACTGCAATATCAATAATTTTTTTGTTAGTAAATTTTTCAATTCCAGTATTTCTTCCTGCTGTTTTTTCTTGGAATAAATTTAATAAATTTAAATATTTTTTAATTTCATCTGTTTCTTCTAATTTTTTTATTTCTTCTTGAATCTCTAATACTTCATTTCTTTTTTTTATTAATTGTTCTACTTTTTCTTTTAATTCGTTTAACTCTTCAATTTTCATATAACACCATCCAGTATCTATATTATATCATGCTAATTCATATTCTCTAACAGCAATTCTCTCATCTGAGCAATATTCTATTACATACTGATTATTTTGTTTACAAATAATAATTCCAACAGTTTTATTATCATCAATACCTTTTACATTTTTATCAATATAATTCATATAAGTCATAATTTGACCAGTATGCTCTTTCTTAAGTTCTGTTATCTTTAATTCTACGACTACATAACACCTATATTTAATATTATAAAGTAACATATCAATAAAATAATTTTTATTACCATCACTTATTTTATATTGATTAACTACCCACATAAACCCATTGCCTAATTGTAAAAATACATAATTAAGTTGTGAATATATGAGTTTTTCTAAGTCACTTATAAATATTATTATAGAAACTGATAGAAATGTCAAAGTTAAAAAGTCATAATTTTAAGATATAGCCAAAAATAAAACTCATCTTGATGATGAGTTTTGTTTGGGTATTTTTCTTTTTCTAGTTAAATAACAATCTCTTTCATAATTTAGTAAATTAGTAAAATATTCTTTGCTTGTTTTTCTTTTCATTAATTTATTAAATTTATCAGTTAATTCATATATTGAACCATCTTTATCAAATGGATTAATATAAAAACTTCTATCTAATTCTTTTGAATACATACTTTCGTTAAGTAAGAAACCATCAATATCTAACACCCCATGTAAAGTTATTGTACCAAAATCAGTAAGCACTTCTTCCATAACATAAAATTGTTGCTTTTCTTCATCAAAAGAAATTCTATCATAAAAATCTGAAATAACTTTGTCAAATTCAAATGAATAAATAAAATCTTTATAAAATCCAGGAATAATTATTTCTTTACTTGATAATAGACTTTTATTTAATTTTAAACTATTTGGTCTAACGCAAAATGAATTAACAGACCTTGAACCTTTTTCATTTATTCTAAAAAAGCTTAATTTTTGTCTACCACAATTATCTTTTAAATCATTTTTATTACATTTTTCTAATATCATAAAATTACTATTATCTAAAACCTTAAAAATAAATACTCCTTCAAATTGATAAACACATTTTTCTGTAAAATTATCATATACAGATATTTTATTTTTTTCTATCTCAACTTTCATATTTACTTCTGGAAATATATATAATGTCATTATTATTTTG